>Ga0214543_1006691_pt1 | contig 20327 bp, 22 predicted proteins | sample CNSS2metaG_FD_160094 | JGI IMG/M metagenome (GOLD analysis project Ga0214543, IMG submission 160094) | Root nodule microbial communities from cowpea collected in UCLA plant growth center, Los Angeles, California, USA - CNSS2 | ecosystem: Host-associated > Plants > Roots > Nodule | place: USA...
GCCATCGTGTTAGTGTTGAAGAGGAGGTTTCCAGTGGGAGCTTTAGCAGTGGTCAGTAGTACAGAGTTTATTAGTTTAGTTTAAGTGTATAAGTGATATATTTTTATAGTCATACCTTTTGTAAGACCGTATTAATATATTGGATACACTGGATTATCTGTTTTGGAACTATGATGAAACTCCCTATTTTTATTAGTTTTAAGCTGCTGAAATTGGGATGTTACATTTATGGTATCAAAGAGTTCCTGAAAGACTTTAATATAAATTGGGATGTTACATTTTGGAGGGGAGTCAAAGTACGCCACTATTTCATTAATTCTATTATTTATAACTAGTGAAAAACAGATTTTGTCATGCATGTGTATTCGATTTTTTAAGTTTTGTAAAAATTTGAATTAACATCAATAATATTTACTTTCAGAATATTTATAAAATTTTAAAATTGTTGATAAATAAATAACTCATAAATTTTAAAATAATTGTTAAATAAATAACTCTTAAAAAAAGTATTTTAGAATAATTATCAAAATAAAATAGATTTTTAGAATAACGGTTAAAGATAAATTATTTATAAAATAAATAAATTTTAAAATAATAATTAAGAATAAAATTGAAAAAACAAATAGACACGAAAGAATCTTCTTTATATAGTTATAGATATTTTTATATATTAAATTAATAATTCTTTAAAAAATTGTGTATATCTATTTATCTTTAAATTTGTATCTATTTATCTTAATTATTTTTAAATACGTATGTTGAGAATATATTTTTTATACCTAGATTCGTTGTTAATCAAAATGTTTGTATTTTAATATTTGTTTCTATTATACTATTTTTTTATTACAATATTTTTAATTGTCCTATTTCATATTCCAGCAATATAAAAAAGTTGTATAAAATAATACCAATGGTAATTATTTATGCTGGGAGTGGATGTAATTTGTTCAACGTTGTTAATGCACTTTAGTAATTTTGTCTTCTATTGTATTCCGAATTATATAATAAAAAAATATAAATTTTGCATTCTAAATTATAAGATCCATGATGTATTTTTTATTTTATATTTAAAAGAATATATATATATATATATTTTGGAATAATATGAAATATAAAAAGTTCTAGAATACAAAAATTTATGAAATATAGGTAAAAATTATTGATACAAGAAGAAGCTGCATATGGAACTTGGGCTGCTACTTCTCACCCCATTTATTTCTTTCTGCACTCTAAATTTTGAAAGTTCCCCCTTTATCACTAGCTCAAAATAAAAGTCCTTCCCATCATTTCCACTGAAAAAATTTATCATCTTCCTTGTACCCAAATTCAACGTGTATTAAATTTTTATTATATTTTTATTTCCACCGGGTAACAATATATACTCGTACCTATACCCGTACTTGTTTTCTTACTGTTTCAATACTAATTAATTAATTTTTATAAAATAATAAAAAATTACGGCAAAGGAAATCTTATCAAATATTCAATATTAAGAGGATGTTTCTTTCTTCAATATCAAATATTTATAAAGAAATTATATTATAATTATATACATCTCAAATTAGAATAGTAAATAAAATTTCATAAGAATCAAAACATCTATTAAATTTTCAAACATTAATGAATTGTAGTTGATAAAATTTAAGTTTTTTTAAACAAAATATAAAAGAAAAACAAATATTCAAATTAAAGTATATGTTAAATGTATGTTTACTTCAAGTTTTTGAATTTTAATGATCTTTTTTCTATATACTAATAAAAGTTATAATAAATCACTTGATCCAAATAACGCAAAGAACAAATATTAAACTAATAATAATAAAATTTTAGCATAGATATTGTATCTTTTGAACTTCAATATATGTTGGATGGTGATAAAACAAATTCATGGCAATTACATTAAAATTTTATATTATAGTAATAAAATTTATTTATAGAATTATAGTAAAAAAACCACAGTATGATAATGAGTTAAAAATAAAATATAATTATATAAAATATATAAAAATATAGTATTTTACATTAAAAAGAGAAAACAAATAAAAATATTAAAAAATTATCAAATATGTCTCTTATAAACAATTTTAGAAACCAAAAAATTATCAAATATGTCTCTTATAAACAATTTTAGAAACCATTGAATGAAATAGCACAAAGAAAAACAAATAGATAATTAAGGGTATGATAAAAAGAAAAGTATTTTAGAGATCTAAGAAAACTTTTCAAATATCAACATAATCAATGATTGAGAAGTAACTAAAACTGTTTTAACGAAACAAAATAGTTCTTCAAATGAAAACAACAACAATAATAATAATAATAATAGAGTAAAAAAATAAATTTTTATGTTACGTAGTGAATTAAAGGTTTATGTTATTGAATACTTAAATTGAGACTGTTAAACGTTCTAATGTGAAAGGAAAATATACAATAAATAAAAATATTAAAATAAATAGAAATAATCAAATGTGAAACATAAAAAATATTTAATTGACATACATAATTTAAACATAATTCTATAAAGGTTATGGCAAGATGAAAACAAAAAGTGTGTGTTGTGTGTGTGCGTGTGTGTGAGAGTGTGTGTGTGTGTGTGTGTGTGTGTGTGCGTGTGTGTGTGTGTGTGTGTGTGTGTGTGTGTGTGCGTGTGTGCATGTGTGCGTGCGTGTGTGCCTGTGTCCGTGTGTGCGTGCGTGTGTGCGTGCGAGCGTGCGTGTGTGTGTTCGTGTGTGTGTGCGTGTGTGTGTGTGTGCGTGCGTGTGTGTGTGCGTGTGTGTGTGTGCGTGTGTGTGGGCATGTGTGTGTGTGCGTGTGTGTGTGTGCACGTCTCGCCTAGGCGAGACTAACAGGGCTCGCTCTGGTTTTTCTACGCGAGCTGTCGCTTGAGCGACGAGTCTCTATTTTGAGCGAGGCACGGTCTCGCTCAGGCGAGGAGGGCTCGCCTAAGCGAGAGAGCGCAAGAAGCCACTGTTTCCATTTTCGAGCCCTCGCCTAGGCGAAGGGGGCTCGCTTGTGCGAGAGGACTCTCTCGCCTGAGCGAGACCTTTTTGCCCAAGCGAGGAGTTGGGCGAGGAGTGCGTTTGTGCTGTGGTTTTTTTGTTTGGGGATGTTGGTCATATGTTTGGGCTGATCATACATTTTAAAGCATGAATTGAGTGATTTTGTATGAGCAAGATGAATTATGGTTTGTGGCTTATGAGTTTAACATGATTTGAGTATGATATATGTTTGGAATGATTCATGGGCTAAAGATGATGAATTTTGACATGGTTTTGGAATGGAATTTTATTGGAGGTTGGTTATAAATGTTGGCATGAGATTCATATGCATGACCAATACATATTGGATGGTTAAACATAATTTGTATGTGGTTAGGACGTAATTCCTTGAAATTTCTAGGTGATATTTTAGGGTGATGCCTCAGTTGGGCAGGACGTAATTCCATGACCCTTGTTAGTGGGAGTTCATGGTGGTGCCCCATCTATATAATTTAGTAAGCATTCAAGGTAAGTTTGCATCCTGACGCTCTAAGGAGTTAGTTAGTCTCACATAGAGCAGACTGACTCTTGTGGTGAGAGTAGCAGGAGGCCTGAAACTCATTTAAGGGTTAACCTTGTGTGTGGGGTGTCAACACCCAATTTTGTCTGGTTATAATTTTATTTTATTTATTTTATTTTATTTTTATATTTATATTTATATTATTTTATTTTATTCTTTTTCTTGTCTTATTTTAATTTTTATTGTGTTATATTTTGCCCTTTCAAATTTTTATTTTTATTTCTTTATTTTTTACTATTTATTATTTAAAAAAAAGGAAAAGGAAAACTGATTTTATTTAAAAAAAAAGAGGGATAAGATAAAAAAAAGGAAACGGAAACAGATTTGAAAAAAAAAGAGAAAAAGATGCATTTAATTTTCTGCTACTCTGCAATTGCCTAGCTCTTTCCTTATTTGGTACCCTGAAAAGTCCATGGGCTTAGTTGTTGCTACTTACAATCCAAAAGAAGAAACTGCATGAGTGAGCCATGGTGCCAGACCGGAGATGAATGGATTGATTGAAAAGGAAAGTGCTCTGCTGGAAATAGAGCAATGGGGAAGCAACCGCCACTTCCCACCTTACGTCTTTGGACCGTGAACAAAAAGGACAAGCTCTTAGCACACAAAAAAGGAGAACACTCGGAGGAAGGATATGGAATTTAAAAAAAAAAACAGTTCATGTAGAGAAAAAGATAGCAGAGCTCTCAAGATACTCGGAGGAGAGACAAAAAAGATTGGAGATTGAAGAGGAGAGCATCAGAGATCGGGGGACAGGAAAGGAACCTATCGAGTTAAGGAGGGAGCCAAAACAAGACAATCAGACTAAAAGAGGTAAGCACCAATACTTGGATACTTTGGCATGAACATGAATGATGTTGTGTTAGTATAATCTTGTTGTCTGTTGGATTGTTCATTATCAAAATGCGCTTGAACGATGTTTGAAAACGAATCATCTTGTTTCCTCCCTCCAATGTCTCCACACCACTGCACAAAGAAAAATAAACAGAACCAAGCTCCTTACCCTCAATCCCTGTCGTCACCATCAACATCATCCCCTCGCCACTTTATTCTCTCGTCCGCCTGTGCATACATAACACCCAAACCAGTTTCATCTACCACCCCATCATTCTCTCTGTTTCACTATCATTCGTCACCACATAACTAAACAGATCTCAGCATTCTTTGCCCATTCATCATAACACAGTTTGCATCATTAATACACCAAAAAAACTTATCAACAACCTTCATCTTCAACCCTTGCATTTACATCGACTTTTCTTTCCATCTTCATCTTTCTCGTTCACTTTCATCTTAATCATTCACCTGCACAAAAATACAAAACAGAGACCAAGAAAGCACCCACGTGCAAATCCCCTCCATCAAACTCATTCTCCATTCCAATCCTGCAGCATCCCAGCCTAATCCCACAACACCATTCCAATCCCATTCGTAGAACACCACCTCAACATCACAACACCATTCCATCCTGCAAACAGAACACAAAGCAAAAACCAGAATCACAACCCCACCCCTGCAATCCAATACCGTAATGGATCGGAACCCCATTCCAGTCTCATTTGCTCCAATCAGTCACATCCAATCATAGCACATAGATGAATAAGGGAGTAAAAACCCTCGTCGGCGGTTCAAAGCTCTAAGCGAAGGAGTGTGGCCGTGTGATGGTTGCAGAGCCAATCGTGGTGGCTGGCACGGTGGTGACGAGCCTTAGAGTCCTCGTGCACCTTTCTCTCTCGCGGAAGAGAAGAGTCGAGGATTGGAGACGAATGGGGGCCAGCGTGGACACCGGCGTGGACGCCGGCGGTGGCTGAAACCGCTGACGGTAGTATCCGGCAAGCGGGACCTCGCGACCGTGAAGGGGATCGATGCAGCCCTGTCTTGAACGTACTGGAGAGCGAAGGAGGAGACCTAGTAGCGTTTCACGCGAGGTGGAGTGAAGGGTGATGGTGTCGTCGGTGAAGCCTCCGGCGGAGGTCATTGGTGGTGGCCGAAAGGTGAACCCATGTTTCAAGGGTTGGATTTGTGGTGGTGTCGAGAAGAAGAGTGTGTCGTGAAGATGAGTCTTAGCTTAATTAGGGTTAGGTTAATTAAATTTCATTTCCTTGGGCTTACATCATGTCTCAAATCCACTTTTGCCCTACGCACCCCCTTTTTATTCTTTACACCTCCATTAATTTGTGTTGTTCCTGTTGTGTATTTTTCTGCGCACCCCTGATATTTGCTAGCATCACACCCCATTTTTATTTTGGACTCATTTGTTGTTACTGTGTGCAACCCATGTTCCACTTCACACACCTCCAGTAACTACTTGCCGCACCACCAGGTTTACTAACTCCACCACTCATTTGTGTTTTATTCCTATTTTGGGTTTGTTTTCTACTTTACTTTATGCACCCCACCTTTAATAAATACACCACATTTACTTCATGTATCTCCCACTAATTACTCATGCACCCCCATATTTTGTCTTCCACTTTTATCCTTAAATAATTTCATCATTTTATTTATTTATTTATTTTATTATTATTAAAAAAACAAATATATTTGAAAATTAAAAAATCAAAATATAGAAAAAATCAAAAAAGTTTTCCTTCTTTTTATTGTGTTTGTCCGGTCGCTCGTACCGTGTGACACTTATTTTCTAAAAAATACTAAAAATATTTTCTTTTCTTTTGGTATCTGTCCGGCCGTTCGCGTCGTGTGACACCATTTTTTCAAATAATCTCAAAAACACAAAAAAATACAAAAATTTCAAAAATACAAAATATCAACATTTTCCATATATCTTTTAAAGAACTACGTAACCATGATTTCTCACTTTAAATGAGATTACGTAGGACCAAGGTCAATCCTTGTCGGACCCAAAAAATTAAAAAATATTTTTGTTTCTTTTTTGCGTTTTAGTCTTATTATTTTTGGGGAAAATTAACATTTTGAAAACCACATCAACTTTACATTTTTAATTAAAGGTACCGCCCTCGGGCGGGGGCTGTAGGGTGTTAACACCTTCCCTACGCGTAACCGACTCCCGAATTCAAAATCTGGTTTTTCGCAGACTTGTCTTATTTTCATGGTATTCCATAGTTTTCCAGAATAACTATGGTGGCGACTCCAAATCTTTTTTAAAAACTCGTTTTCTTTTTTGGTTCGTCGTCCCGTCGCGATTTCGGTTGTGACAGATGGCGACTCCACTGGGGACGCTAGAGAGTCAAGCCATTTAATTAGAATGCAAACTTGATGTGATTTTCCTAATGTTTTCTTTCCCCTTTTCTTTTATCTGTGTATTTTTGTCTTTATATGTGTTTGTATATATTTGCTTCTTGGATTAATTGTGTATGAATTACTTTACTTATTTTGATATATATATTTTGAAATTGCAATATTTGTCTGGGAAGTTTACTGGCTGTTTTGCAGGTGGGGATTTGGGTATGCATCATTCTCCTTTCACACACACACATTGTGCATTACATGAGTGAGGTCCTATACCTGGGTCTGTCTAACTTAGAATTAGAGGGGATTGTGTATTAGTGGCACAGTGGATGAACTTCCCAAGTGGTCATTGTGAGAACCCCAGCTAGAGTTTGTTTGCTTCGTTGGTACTCTCTCATCTTGTCTACCAACTGTTGTGGGAAATGCTAGGAAGTGGGCCATAGCTCTAGTGGCCTTGATCTTTAAGTATTAAGAAACGATCCTGGTGAGCGCATGTATTTTAGCTTAGAACCATTAGGCGCTGAACCTCTATTAAGGCATAATGGGAGGCATGAGCATTACCTTAACTCTCATCTCGCCTTTATTGTTTTATTTGGATTTGCAATAAAGTCATGCATTTGTACATTCTTTTATGGCATCATTGTACATGCATTTTGATTATTTGTTCATGCATAACATGTACCCTGTCATGACCTGTCATAACATTTTTTGTGATTCTAGGTCAGAAATTTTAAGGTCGTGATTGAATTTGTGAGAAACAAGAGAAATTAACATGGAATTTTGAGTCGGGGAAAATTTAGGGTCAGACGCCTTGAAGAAGAAGCTACCTATCAGAGTTATAGACAATAATCTGAGTGGTCTAAGGGAAATAATGCAACAAATGAAGACTATATAGAAGAATGCCTTCAAGAAGCTGCATAGGAACTTATTGAGGTTGTTGAATGTGGAAGTCCAAGCATCGGCAGTCACTACTCTGGCTCAATATTATGATCCGCCACTCTGATGTTTCACCTTCTAGGATTTTCAATTGGCACCAACAATAGAAGAGTTCGAGCAAATTCTGGGCTTGTTAGTAGAAGATAAAGTCCCTTACAGACATTCAGAGCAATATGCATCTATCTCTACATTGGCTGGAATCTTGAAGGTACACCCTGCCGAACTAGAGGGTAAGATGGCCTCCAAAGGCAACTCGAAGGGGATCCCTCAAGGATATTTAGAAGGGCATATGCGTCGTTTGGCGAAAAAGAAATGGGGGAGACGTTCATGATGTGCTGGCTCTCACACTTTATGGAGTCATACTCTTCCCTAACATGGAGAATTTTGTTGATCAAATTGCCCTCGATGTGTTTGTTGCCTACAAGATTCGTTCAAAAAGTCCAGTCATTGCGGTTCTAGGTGATGTGTATGGGAGTTTGAACCTATGTCACACACTCAAGAGGAAGAAGATGATATGTTGTGTACCTGTGTTGTATGTATGGTTCATATCCCGAATCCGTCTAAGTACATTGAATGTCGAATGTCAGATTGGAGAATTACCACCTAGCGGCATTGAAATTCAGGGGGTGAAGGAATGGGCCCAGCTTTGTGCGAGTTTGAATGGGGGAAGGATTAGATGGTGCGTCCCGGGGTTGCCGAAGTCACGTGTCATTTCTTGTGGGATTTTCCCTAATGTCCCCCTAATAGGCACTAGAAGTTGCGTGAATTATAACCCTGTCTTGGCTCAACGACAATTTGGGTGTCCGATCAAGAGCTCCCCAACTCCAGAGTCTTTGGTTGTCGTTTGGACTTATTATGAAGAAGGAATTTCCTTTGATCTAATTCGACAAATTAGGAGTGCCTGGGGTGAGGTCCTGCGTGTAGAAAAAGACCTAAGGCCATGGGTGATCAACGAGAAGATATCTTACCGACGATGGATTCTAGAAAGGGTTAACGGATCAAGTTACCTTTCAAATCAGACTCTCCTGCTCTTGAGCGGTCAAAACTTACCAAGTCCGAGGAAATGAGGGGGTTGAAAGAGGAAATGGAGAAGATGAAACTGAAAAATGCCAAATTAATTAATGAGCTTCAAAGTCTCTGACACGAGTATGTGGATCTGAGACGTGATAAGGAGGAAATGACAAAAGCGTATGAAGGAATTCTTAAGAAACAAAGAGAAGAACGAGATCATGCTTTTAGAGTTAAACGGGATTTGGCTGCAGCCAACACTGCATTAAAATCAAGGGACCGAGAGAGATGCAACAACAACATCTAAGCGCCAAAGAGATCAAATGTGTGAAGAATTTAAGAGAGAGAAGACTGAAGCACTAAAGCGGTTGCACAACGCTGAAGTTAGGATCAGTGAGGTCGAACGACAGATGAGGGAGATGGTATCGACCTATGAGGTGAAGATGGATGAAGAACGTTGGCACAAAGCTGAATTGGAAAAGAAACATCAATAGGTGATAAGTCGAATGAATGAATACTCAATCGAGCAGGAAATGGCCATGGAGCATTGGAGGAGATGTTTCTTACAGCTGGCTTCCCTTACAAATGGAGCAATCGAAGATATTCCGCGATTATTGGCTGAAGCAGAGGTTGCACTACCGATATTCAATCTGCCTAGGGAAATTGAAGCATTCTTTAGTCATTGTAAGGAATTGATAAGGGAGATGAAGAACATAATAGTCAGGGCTAGAGAATAGTCTTTCTTTCTTTTCTTGTGTAATGAATGTAAAAGACTTGTGGATGATCGGGTTGTGTTGACAATGTGTGATGGACTCAGTTTCATGTTAATTTCTATGATATGTTCACCTCAAGGTTCTCACGGCTTTAAAATTTCTGGCTAAGATTAATGTTTGCATTCATTTTCATTCTTTTCATTTTTCATAATTCATTTCATTTAATAAAAATAATAGAGCAAAAGCAAATACAACGACAAAATTTCCACGACACCCTTACCGCACACGAGCTAACCACAAAAACATGGAAGATTGGGAAGAAGCTCATGAAGCTGTGAAGGCTGACATTAACCAGTTGAAAGATCAAGTGAGCCAGATCCTAAAGGCCTTAAAGTCGCTAAAGACTTCGGGAGAAGCCTCCTCTGCAAGGATTGAGGAAAACATTCACCCTCAAGTTCCACGATATGAAGTCTAGAACACTCATGGCATGTCAATCCCGTTCCCAATGTACGATCTGCCTCCGAGATACACTTCACCCGTTGGAGAATATTCAGAGGCGGAGCAGACTTTCTTTTCTTTTCCTGTGACTAACAACACACTACCGATCAATACTCAAGGGCCGATATTAGCCTTGACACCCATGACAGGATCAGGAATGAAGGAGATAGTCACATTCGCAGAACCGAGGGTGACTGTGGCACCTAAAACTCCGAACATAACTGTCGACGAAGATGCTTTGGCTAAGGTCATATCGCAGGCTACAACCTAGGTAGTGTCCACCGGTGTTGATGGGGCTAAAAGTAAGCTTGAGATTCTTGAAGAGAGGGTTCGAGCCATTGAAGGTGGTGGAAGCTATGGGTTCAGTGATGTTGCGAGATTAAGCCTGGTTCCTGGTGTGATGATACCACATAAGTTCAAGGTCCCAGAATTTGAAAAGTATCAGGGTACCACATGCCCTAAAAGCCATCTAACAATGTACGGTAGAAAGATGGCTGCTTATGCCTATGATGACAAGTTATTGATACATTGTTTTCGAGATAGTTTGGCTGGTGTTGCGTTGAATTGGTATACACACTTGGAGCCATCTCGAATTCATTCCTGGGTGGATTTGGCAGACGCCTTTGTGGAGCAGTATAAGTACAACACGGATAGCGCGCCAGATAGATTGCAATTGCAAAATATGGCCAAGAAGGATACTGAGTCCTACAAGGAATATGCACAACGGTGGAGAGAGTTGGTTGCTCAGGTTGAGCCACCACTACTTGATAAAGAGATGGTGGTGACGTTTGTAAACACATTACAATCACCATTTTATGAGCACGTGTTGGGGAATGTGTCTTCCAATTTCGTTGATATCATTATTATTGGTGAAAGGATAAAAATCGGGTTAAAGAGTGGAAAAATTGCATATGGCCCGTTCGCGACTGCAACTTCTAAGAAACCCAGTTTCCATCTAGGAAAGAAGAAGGAAGTAGAGGCGCACGCAGCCTCAGTGATGCCAGTGTGGGAAAGTCGGGCTCCTACTCATAATTATCGACCTCACATGAACCAACCTCCTTATGTGGCCAATGCATTGTCTGTTCATCAAACACAACCTCAACAACAAGGGTTTTATCAAGTGTCGAATCTTTATCAACCGTAGCATGCCCCAAATAATGCTTGGAAAACTAAACCTAACTCAAATTTTAACCGAAATGCAGGTCAAAACGCCAATCTGAGGAGAAATCAAGAGAGGAACTTTGTTCAATTCACCCCATTCCTATGACGTATACGAAATTGTTACCTCATGTTCTCCAAAAGCGTTTGGTGGCAATTTTTTCGATGAAACCTATGCAACCTCCGTTCCCAAAGAATTATGATCCAAATGCTAAATGTGATTATCACAGAGGGGGAGTTGGTCACTCTACTGAGAAGTCTGTAGCCCTTAAACACAAAGTGGAAGCTTTAATAAGCTCAGGGTGGGTAAAGTTTCACGAAGACAAACCTATTGTCGAAGATAATCCCCTTTTTGGACATGGGAATCCCTCGACAAATGCCATTGAGGTCAAGGAACACAAGCTGGTGAGGAATGTGAGTGAAATTCAAAGCTCCAAGCGATTTGTTTTTGAGACATTGTTGCAATTGGGTTTGTTGAAAGAGGAATATAACTTGAGTGAAAAATGCGGATTCCATTCGGGTGCTAAACATTCTATCGACGAGTGCACCAAGTTCGAGGATGTTTTACAAAATTTGCTCGACATAAATTTTGTTCAAGTATGTCATGATGGTATGGAGGAGGAAGTATTTGCACAGGATGGCGGGGAACCGATGTGACTTCGCCAGAGCCATTGGTGATTCATTTCACCAGATCCACCTTTGCACTAGCAATGCAAGAAAGACAACCTATTACTATCCAAGCACCCTCCTCTTTTCCTTACAAGAGTGAGAAAGTTGTCCCATGGAAATATGGTGCATGTGTGTCGGGTAAGGAACAACGAACAGAAGGTCAACCTACCAGTGGTGAGCCAGTGGTTTAAAACATATCGGGCATCGGTGGAATGACTAGGAGTGGTCGAATATTCACGCCTCTGATCTTGATGAAAGATGGAGCGTGTAGTAGTGAATCGATGATGACCAAAAATGCTAAAGAATTCTTGAAGGGGAAGATCATACAAACCGATGAAGGTCCGAGAAAAGATGACAAGGAAGAAATATCTAATGAAGAGGCTAGTGAATTTTTGAAGTTCATACAACAGAGCGAGTATAAGGTGGTTGAGCAGTTGAATCGCATGCCTGCTCGGATTTCTCTTTTGGATTTACTCATGCATTCAACCTCACATAGAAAGCTACTAATGAAGATACTCAATGGGGCGCATGTGGAGAAGAATATTCCTCTGGACAGTTTTGAGGGAATTGTTAGCAACATCACTGCTAACAATTACCTCACTTTTACCGGCGAGGAGATACCTACTGAAGGGAGAGGACACAACAAGGCCCTCCATGTCTTTGTAAAATGCTTGGATCATGTCATAGCACGAGTATTAATCGACAATGGTTCTTCCTTGAATGTAATGCCAAAAGCAACATTGGGAAAGCTTCCGTGCGAGGGTATTCACATGAAACCAAGCGCAATGATTTTGAGGGCTTTTAATGGGAGTAAGAGAGAAGTGATGGGAGAGGTAGAACTGCCAATCCAAATCGGGCCATGTGTCTTTCAAGTAACTTTTCAAGTGATGGATATCCTCCCAGCATACAGTTGCTTGTTGGGTCGCCATTGGATTCACTCAACGGGTGTGGTGCCTTCAACCTTGCACCAAAAGTTGAAATATGTCATGGGCGATAAACTAGTGATAGTTTCAGGAGAGGAAGATATTTTGGTAAGTGGACCTTCGTCTTCTCACTATATTGAAGCAGCATAGGAAGCCCTCGAGACAGCCTTCCAGTCTTTGGAAATTGTGGGCAATGTTTATGTGGAGCCATATCCAATGAACTCACGCTTGTCTCGTGCCTCCCTTATGATCTCCAAGGTCATGCTGAAAGAGGGATATGAGTACAGAAAAAGGCTAGGCAAGGACAAACAAGGATTGATATTTCCTCTAGAGGTCACTAAGAAAAGAAACAGATACGACTTGGGATACAAGCTTACTCGAGAAGACAAAAGAAGGCTGGTTGAAGAAAGGAGAGACCACGGTTTGGCCCGCATGCAAGGAAAAGAGCTGGGGTTAGGAAAGATCCGCATTTGTGACATCAAAGAGAGCTTCAACAGTGCCGGATGGATCAACACTAGCTAAATAGCAGCCGTCAATGATGAAGATGAACTTGAAAGCTCAGATTTTGTGCGGCCCTTCACTTCAGATGCACCACTCAACAATTGGGAGACTTTGGATCTACCTGTGATGTTTAATTTGGTTAAAATGTAATATTTTTAATTAATCCTACTGCTTTACCCAGAGCTCTAGGATTCATGACTTAACGGGCTGACACCTTTTCTTTTATGCTCAGCGTGATAATCAATTTGTGTTTGCTACCTCCGTTATTTTTGTTTTGCATTTTTTACTGTTGTTTGTTTATTTATCGTTTTTATAAACTCGAATAATGCAGATATGACAATGAATGTTTTGAAAATAACAATGTCGATATCCCTAATTTTGAGCACCCTATCAATAATATGGAAGATGATTATGAAGATGACCCAGAACCCTCTTCTGAACTAATGAGATTAGTGGAATAAGAATCTAAAGAAATAAAACCCCATCAAGAGGATGTTGAAACACTTAACCTAGGAGAGGAGGATGAGAAGAAAGAAGTGAAAATTGGCACTAGTATGAAGAGAGAAGTGAAACAAGAATTATGTGTTTTACTAAAGGAGTTTAGGGATGTGTTTGCTTGGTCGTACAATGACATGCCTGGCTTAGATACTGATATAGTGCAACATAAGCTTCCACTCAAGCCGGAATGTCCTTCAATCAGACAAAAGCTAAGAAGGATGAAACCAGAAATGTCATTAAAGATAAAGGAAGAAGTGCAAAAGCAATTTGACGCTAGATTTTTAGCTGTGGCAAAATACCCTCAATGGGTGGCAAATATTGTACCAGTGCCCAAGAAGGATGGTAAAGTTCGGATGTGCGTTGACTATCGGGATTTGAACCGTGCTAGTCCGAAGGACAACTTCCCGCTATCGCATATTGACACATTGGTGGATAATACAGCCAAGTTCTCACTATTTTCGCTTATGGATGGCTTCTCGGGATATAATCAGATCAAGATGGTACCAGAAGATATTGAAAAGACCACATTTATCACATTATGGGGGACATTTTGCTATAAGGTGATGTCTTTCAGACTCAAAAATGCCGGAGCAACCTATCAAAGGACCATGGTGGCGCTTTTTCATGATATGATGCATAAAGAAATCGAGGTCTATGTAGATGATATGATCGCCAAGTCCAAGTCAGAAGCAGAACACATCCTCAACCTGAGGAAATTGTTCAAGAGATTGAGGAAGTTCAAGCTTAAACTAAACTCGGCTAAATGCACATTCGGTGTGAAATTAGGAAAGTTGCTAGGTTTCATTGTCAGTCAAAAGGGGATTGAGGTTGATCCTGACAAGATGCGTGCAATAATCGAAATGCCTACTCCCAATACGAAAAAGGAGGTACGAGGTTTCTTGGGCAGACTGAACTACATTGCTAGGTTCATCTCCCAGTTGACTGCCACCTGTGAACCAATATTCAAGTTATTGCGTAAAAACCAGGTTGTTAAGTGGAATGAAGACTGTCAAGCTGCTTTTGACAAAATTAAACAATATCTTCAAGATCCTCCAGTCTTACGCCCACCTAAATCTGGGAAACCATTGATTATGTATTTCATTGTATTGGACGAGTCAATGGGTTATGTGTTAGGTCAGCATGATGAAGCTGAAAGAAGAGAGCATGCCATATACTATATAAGCAAGAAGTTCACAGAATGCGAACGACGATACTCGTTTTTAGAGCGAACTTGTTGCGCATTGACATGGGCCGCCCATCGTTTTAGACAATACATGTTGAGTCATTCTACTTGGTTGATATCCAAGATGGACCCTATCAAGTGTATTTTTGAAAAACCTGCTTTGACTAGAAGGATAGCCCGGTGGCAGATGCTATTGTCAGAATATGACATTATATGTCACACAGAAATCTATCAAGGGTAGTGCTCTAGCTAAATATCTGGCTCAACAACCCATTAATGATTACCAGTCGATGCAGCCTGAATTCCCCGATGAAGATATCATGGCCTTGTTTGAAGGTGATTAGGAAGAGCATAATGGAAAGACATGGACGTTATTATTCGATAAAGCTTCTAACGTCATGGGACATGGTATAGGGGCAATACTGATATCTCCAGAGAATGAGTACATTCCAATGATCGCAAGGTTGTGTTTTAATTGCACGAACAATATCGTTGAATTGTGTATGGAGATTCAGCATTGGTTATCCATCAATTAAAGGGGGGAATGAGAGACTAGGGATCTGAAGTTGATTCCCTACAGAGCTTACATCATGGAGTTGGTGGAGTATTTTGATTCCATTGAATTTTAACACATTCCGCGAGAAGATAACTAGTTGGCAAATGCCTTAGCTACTTTGTCATCGATGTTTGAGGTTAATCAAGATGGGGTATTGCCGATGATCCAAATGAAGAGCCACGAAGATCCAGCATATTGTCACTTTGTTGAAGAAGAATTAGATGGTAAGCCTTTGTATTTTGATATCAAACGCTACTTAAAAACCAGGGAATACCCCGAAGAAGCATCTAAGAATGATAAAAGGACACTAAGAAGGTTGCCTGCAAGTTTTATCTTAAGTGGAGATGTGTTGTACAAGAGAAATCATGACATGGTTCTCCTTCGATGCATGGATGCAAAAGAGGTCGAGTCAATATTGGAGGAAGTTCATGGAGGTACCTTCGGCACACACATGAACGGGCACTCAATGGCCAGGAAGATCTTGAGGGCTGGTTACTTTTGGTTAACCATGGAGAGTGATTGTTTCATATACGTGAGGAAGTGTGAGAAATGTCAGAAGTATGCACATAATGTCAATATGGTGCCCACTACTTTAAACGTGATGTCTGCACCATGGCCGTTTTCAATGTGGGGGATAGATGTTATTGGAGCCATAGAGCCAAACGCCTCAAACGGACATCGCTTCATACTGGTTGCAATTGATTACTTCACTAAATGGGTGGAAGCTGCTTCTTATGCCAATGTGACAAGAAAAGTTGTAATCAAATTCATAAGAAGAGAGCTAATTTGTAGATACGGATTGCCCAACAAGATAATCACCGATAATGCCACCAACCTGAACAATCAAATGATGACTGAATTGTGTGAAGGGTTTAAAATCTAACATCATAATTCTTCTCCTTATCGTCCAAAGATGAATGGGGCAGTCGAGGCTGCTAATAAGAACATCAAGAAAATTGTACAGAAAATGGTGGTTACGTATAAAGATTGGCACAAGATGTTTCCTTTCGCTTTGCATGGGTATCATACTTCAGTACGTACATCGACTGGGGCAACGCCTTTCTCTTTGGTATACAGAATGGAGGCAGTGCTACCTTTCGAAGTAGAAATTCCATCCCTACGAGTGTTAATGGAAACCCAATTGGAAGAGGTCGAATGGATTCAAGCTCGGTTTGACCAACTCAATCTCATTGAGAAGAGCCTAACAACAGTGTGTCACAGACAGTTATACCAAAGAAGGATGAAAAAAGCGTTCGACAAGAGGGTACGCCCTAGAGAGTTCCATGAAGGAGAGCTAGTCTTGGAAAAGATCTTGCCTATACAGAAGGATCATAGGGGCAAGTGGACTCGAAATTATGAAGGCCCATATAATGCTGAAGAAAGCATTTTCTGGTGGGGAGGAATTACCGTTACTGGTCAATTCTGACGCGGTCAAAAAATTTTATGCATGATGATTCCTTGATAGGATACGCTACTAGGGGATACCGACATTGTATCCAAATTTTGTTGTATTCTGCTTTATTTTTCGTTCAATAAATATCATTTGGTTTTCTCCGTAAATTTGAAACAATTGATGTCATGTTGAGCTCATAAAGAGAATAAGCAACATGTAATTTTTTTTTTAAAAGGAAGGGAAGAAGAATAAAGTCATACATACCAATGAGGCATCACAGGTACATTCACTAAGAGCAGACTCACATCTAAAGGGTATTAATAGGTTCAAAAAAAAAAGAAAAATCAATTTTGGAATTTGTTGTTAATAGAGTTGTCAAGTGCATGGCATTTTCAAAAAAAAATGATGAGAAAAAGGGAATGAAAATACAAAAAATGGGGACAAGGGAAAGTTTTTTCATGGTTTGTCACTTTAAGCGTAACTTGTGTTCATCTCTTGTTGAAGCATCTGCATTCATATTGCTTGAACCCCTAATTCATTCACTGCCCTCTAAAATAAAGGATTACCCTAGGAAATAAAGAAGAGTGTACTGTGGTAGGTTTTTGTTTTGTTGACCTTGTCTAACAATAGGCCAAGGCCACAAGTTGGGAAGAACAAAAGAGGATTGTTCATTAGAACGAAAAACCTACAAAGGCGATATGGGAAAAGAAATGAAGATATGAAGAAAAAGAAAATGAGAGTGGAATGGGTTAGATGCTGCCGAATTTTGGCTTAGAGCTAAGCTCATGTGAAAATAAGGCGAACAAACTTTGAAATGACGTGCAACCTCCTTCCCCTACCAAAATTTAAAGGAAAAATCATATATCCATTTGCACCTCCTTTGAGCCAAAATAAAAACTTCTTTCAGTATCCCTGAACAAGAATCATCAACATGTGAAGTTAACAGAAACACATAAGGGGTGTTTAAACAGATCAATGAAAAAGATATCTAGAAATGCATGTCAAAAAATAACAAAGTGATAACAATGCGAAGGACATGAAGGATGTGAAAGAGGGAAAGAGAAATGAAAATAAAGATGATAGAACACTCCGAAATTCCAAGTGAAAGGCTTACAGGGTGTTTCACAAATGATTCTTGTTCCAAAATTAATACCTGCAAACTCATACTTGGGCCTTATTAACCATTTCTTTCATAAACCTCTTAACCCCTAGCCACACTACAAGCCAAGAAAAGTCCACATCAATTGAAGAATGTTTGTCTTGATTTTCTCATGAGCTTAACTCGTGGACAAAAGTAAGCGATTGATGACACAAATCGCCAAAAAAGAGAGGAGAGAGAGTGAGTGAAAAAAAAATAAAGATAGAAAATGGAGGAAAAATTTCCCATCAGCCTATGAGTTAGGCAAAAGATTTAAATCGGGGCAATCCTTTCCATCTCATCAAACCACGCTCTTACCCAATGCAACAAAACTGGGGCAGTTTTTAAACCCTGCAAGTTTCTTCTTGAATATTAACTTGACCACCGGTAATGTTGCCCCTGAACAATTGTTCAACCTCTTACAAAATTGGTTCCTATCCCACATTCGTGAGTTCAAGCTAGTATATTTTGCATGACGCGCCAAAAAAAAGAAAAGAAATTAAACTCATAGTTTTGCAATGTGCACCAGGATCTTTCACCATTCCCCACTATTTTTGTTTGAACATATAAGTAATGATATAAGGAACGTGACTTGAACATGCCTTGGATTTGACGGCAACGTTGACAACTAATTCCAAAACAAGAGCATCTTTTTTATAAAAAAAAAGGCTGAATTTGTCAAATCCAATTTGTCATATCGAGACCCTCTCCGTGAGAATGGTCATCGATTCCTAGGCCTTCTTCTTAGGATTGGCCAAATCGTTTGTTGGATCAAGACCCTCTACTTTGTAATGGTCACCGAATCCTTCCAGATATAGACCCTCTCCTTTGGAATGGTCAAATCAACATTGCATCGAGACCCTCTCTGTGGGACTGGTCATCGATTCCTTTAAGTCAAGACCCTCTGCAAAGCAATGGTCATTGATTTCTCTTTGTCACATTGAGACCCTCTCCATGGGAATGGTCATCAATTTCTTTACATCAAGGCCCTCTCCTTAGGAATGCTTATTGATTCTCTTTGTCACATTGAGACCTTCTCCATGGAAATGGTCATCGACTCCTTTACATGAAGGCCCTCTGCAAAGCAATGGTCATTGATTTCTTGATTACATCGAGACCCTCTACAAGGCAATGGTTATCGATTTCTTTACATAGAGACCCTCTCCCTAAGAATGGTCGAATCCACACATAAAATTAAAAAAAAAAAGTTTCAAAACATGAAATCACATAAAAAAAAATCTCAAAATGAGGCAAAATTAAAAAAAAAAAGAGAGAAAAAGAAAAATTCTTACTTTCAAAGAAAAAAAAACACATAATTTCAAAAAAATTGAAAACAAAAAGATAAAATTTCAACGTCTGTTTGGCATCACGACCCTCTCTGATAGAATGGTCAGTGATTTCTTTCTTCCTTTCTCGATAAGACCTGGTTGAATCCATCTTTACTTTCCGGATCTTGACCCTCTTCATGGAACTGGTCATCACATCCTTTAAATCAGTTTTTATTCACCATCTTCCTTGTCAAAACTCAAACGAAATTAGTGTTTCTATCTTTACTTATATTTTACTATGCTATTACGAAAAGTTAATTTTCAAATTACCTAGTAAAATCTAAGTAAAGAGGGGCAGTTGTTAACACCCAATTTCGTCTGGGTTATAATTTTTTTTTATATTTATATTATTTAATTTAATTCTTTTTCTTGTCTTATTTTAATTTTTATTGTGTTCTATTTTGCCCTTTCAAATTTTTATTTTTATTTTTATTTCTTTATTTTTTACTATTTATTATTTAAAAAAAAAGGAAAAGGAAAACTGATTTAACAAAAAAGAGGGATAAGATAAAAAAAGGAAACGGAAACAGATTTGAAAAAAAGAGAAAAAGGTGCATTTAATTTTCTGCTGCTCTGCGATTGCCTAGCTCTTTCCTTATTTGGTACCCTGAAACGTCCATGGGCTTAGTTGTTGCTACTTACCATCCAAAAGAAGAAACTGCATGAGTGAGCCATGGTGACAGACCGGAGATGAATGGATTGATTGAAAAGGAAAGTGTTCCGCGGGAAATAGAGCAATGGGGAAGAAACCGCCACTTCCCACCTTACGTCTCTGGACTGTGAAAAAAAAGGACAAGCTCTCAGCACACAAAAAGGGGAACACTCGGGGGAAGGATAGGGAATTTAAAAAAAAATACAGTTCATGTAGAGAAACAAATAGCAGAGCTCTCAGGATACTCGGAGGAGAGACAAAAAAAAATTGGAGATTGGAGAGTGATGAAGGATTATCTTGTTTCCTTTTAGAGTTATGAATATGGTGAAGTTGTTTAAGAAAGCTTTTTGAAAATTCCCACTGGACATTAAGATAACATGCTATCTAGATGTGAAGGTTCATTTCTCA
>Ga0214543_1006692_pt1 | contig 20326 bp, 9 predicted proteins | sample CNSS2metaG_FD_160094 | JGI IMG/M metagenome (GOLD analysis project Ga0214543, IMG submission 160094) | Root nodule microbial communities from cowpea collected in UCLA plant growth center, Los Angeles, California, USA - CNSS2 | ecosystem: Host-associated > Plants > Roots > Nodule | place: USA...
TTTTCATATTTATTTTTATTTTTATAAAAAAAAAAAAATATTTTTTTTTTTTTTTTTTTTTTTTCTTTTTTTTTTTTTTTTTTTTTTTTTTTTTTTTTTTTTTTTTTTTTTTTTTTCTACAATATTGAAAGATGAATTTGTTATCTCATATGTGTAAATCTTCCATCACAAATATATTATGTTGTTATTATTATCATGTTGTTATTATCATCATTAACATAAAAAACAATGAAATAACTCAAACTGTACCTAACTCATAGTTAAACAAAAAAAATTACAAACAAAAAATATCTACTTATCAGAAGAAATAACAGTAGAAATAGGGTGTATGATTGATCTGATATGAACACAGGCTTATATCTGCGTCTCTTGATCTATCTCTGAATTTCCTTTTGGGGGTACTTTCTATTTTCACCGTACACATGTAATATTCTAGAACTTTCCAAAAATTTACTTGGTCTTATCCTCTTGTGGGCTTAAATGGAATTGTGATCTGTGAGAGAGGTCAGAAAGTCAAAAGCAAAGGTTGAGACAGAGTACCATCACCACATCATGGGTAACTGGTGGTGGAGGAGCAAAGGAATAACCTTTTTGTTGTCCCTTTTACCTTTGTTTAAATACCTTGATTTCTCCGTCTTTCTTGGAGACAATCCAGCAACACATGACTCTAACCAACTTCACCAACTACTATTTTAATTCCCAACAAAACAATGCCTCTTTTATTCACACTTCAACCTTGTTTTCAGTTTCATTTCAGTAATGGCAGTTCCTGCACCATTCTCTCTTTCCTCTGATCCCTTTGCTTCCAAACCTGCCACATCAACGGTATTTATTGTTCTGTACTCACATCTCGTGTTTTATCTCTAACATGCCCATTTTCTTATTCTACTTGTGAATTTTGAATGCACTAATCGTTATAGATAAGCAGATCTTTGGTTACTCCGCGCCGAAAAAGGGGAACTTTGAGCATACCCATTTCAGTTTCTTCACGGCATTTAGGTCAGTGCCCATCTGCCTCTGCTTCAATCATGCTCGGTTCTCTTATTTTCTAGTCTTGTGTTGATTTTCATGTCTTGGGTGTTCGTTCCTAGCTAGTTTAATTAGCTGAAACTTGCAAGATCCAATCTTTACTTTGTTTAGTGGATTTGTAAATGTTAATCTGGCAAAGATAAATGAAAATGGTTATAAACGTTGAGTATCCCCTAAACATTGAGTGAAAAACGAATTTAATGGGTAAAACTGAGTATTCTCCGTTCTGATCCCTAGCTGATTTAGGTTACAGAATTGCAGATGCCTTGTGCTTAGTTGCTTAATGATATTGCAATCTTCTCCTGTTTGATAACTTTAAATATGTTAATACTCAATCTATTAATGAGTATGCAGATCTAATGTTCCTTCCGTGTAATCAGTATGTTCGGGCCCAAATTCTAACATTTGTCTGAATAGATTACAGTTTTTGCAGCTATTTCGTAGAAGTAAACACAATTAATTGATCAATTCTTCCTTTTCTTTTTACGTGCATTCTATATGATGTTCTAATGTTTGCAGGAGAAATCAAGGTTGCACTTTAAAGGCTTCAATGGGGCCTCCGGGATTTACAGAGAAACTTAATAACAACAAGCTAAGTACTTTAGTTGATGCTGAAGATGGGTGTGATATATTTAATGACCTGAAAGACAGGTTTCTAAATTTTAAAAAGAATAAATACTTGTAAGCTTCAGAAAGCCCTTATTTGAAATGTTCATTTTTTATGCCTAGTTTAGGGAAAAGAAGCTTATATAATACTGTTTATTTTATGGCAGGAAAGACATTGATCACTTTGAAAATCTTGCGAAGGTTCAAACACCAAAGGTAATTGACCTCTGTCTTCTGTCTCCTATTTTACCTATACACCCTTTCGGCCAAGCCTTTGGTTGTTTATTAATTTGTCATTTATGGTTTGGTTCTTATTCCATTTAGTTCATTTCATGTTTTCTACTGAAGCATTAATAAATAAGCATTCTTTACTAACAATTGCCAGAACAGTTCATGGTTATTGCTTGTGCAGATTCTAGAGTATGCCCCTCTAATATCCTGGGATTTCAACCAGGTGAAGCATTCATGATTCGCAATATTGCTAATTTGGTTCCTACCTTTGAGGTACAAGTCTCACTGCAATTGGTTTGGCTGCCAGTGTTGACCATATTATTATTATTGCTAATTTCTGAACGAAAGAGATACCCTTCTAATTCCTTTTTCCCGGTGCAGAGTGGACCCTCAGAAACAAATGCCGCTTTGGAATTTGCTGTGAACTCCCTTCTGGTAAGCATTTTTTTTACTTAGAATTTGTAAGGCAAGATTCATCCTCATCATTTGAAACTTCTAATGCTCTTGTTACTTTATCTATCATCTATTTAATTATTCTCAGTTTCTTCTGGCGGATTGCGTAGTTTTTTGAAGTTCAAAATGACTTTTGTTAAATATCGACTGATTTTATGATAACTACAACTTTTATGTAGAGATTGAATTTTTTGTGTCTTATTTATTTATAAAAGCAATGCTAAGTTGATTGCAAAATACTTCATTGAACTTGGAAACAAGCGAAATCGACCGTGTTTTAATAACATCTCATAAGACATAGCGTCTAGTACTCGAGGCTTGCAAGAAATATCTGCAAAATATTTGATTGCATAAGGTTCTAATAATTTTCTAAATTACTGGTCCAAAAGCTCTGAGATTTGTTCTTTCATTCGTTGCAGGTTGAGAACATCTTAGTCATTGGCCACAGCTGCTGTGGCGGTATTCGTGCCCTGATGAGTATGGAAGATGATGATGTTGAAAAAAGGTACTTAATTTTGGATTTGGTTGTCCTTAAGCTTTTTTGGAATGAAATGTGCCATACATTTCTAAATTAAAAATATACTTTTGTATTGGTAGTTTTATAAAAAGTTGGGTCATTGGTGGGAAGAAGGCAAGAACAAAAGCCAAGGCTGCTGCTTCTAACCTCAGCTTTGATGAGCAGTGCACGCATTGTGAGAAGGTGATATATACATTTTTGTTCTTAGATTTATGTGTGTGTGTTTGTATTATGTTTTCTGTTGCTTTTTCATTCTGTTAATCCTTCTCCCCAGTTTTGGATTTTTGTATCTAAAAATACTTGATTGTAATGTATAATTGGGGATTTGAATGTTGACTCCTGTATTGGCTTCCAATGCATTGTAGAAATGAAATCTGTCAAAAAGAAAAGATGCCTCGATGAATCACTCTGCCCTATTTTCTGACAGTCCTAACTCCTTAACTGAAGTTCATGTTGAGAAATCAAACACCTTTCTGCAAAATGTTGAATACTTTCAAGTTTAATGCTTTAGATGTTCTTGTTATGCAGGAATCAATCAACCATTCCTTGTTGAACCTACTTACTTACCCCTGGATAGAAGAAAAGGTGGCGAATAAAGAACTCTGTATTCATGGTGGTTACTACAACTTCGTTGACTGTTCATTTGAGAAATGGACACTTGATTACCGGGGAACTAAGTTGGAGGAAAATGGCAGAATTGCTGCCAAAAACAAAATATTTTGGCGTTGAAGTTTGAACATTTATTTTCCTGTGTAATGCATCGAAGTTTGCATAGGCCGAGTTATGTATTTTGTAGTATTTATTAGATAGATATATGGATTGATTTGAATAAACCCCTACCATGTGAGTGTGTCTGTTGTAGCATTTTGAAGAAACGTTGAGGTCATAATGTACTCTTGGTTTGATGAAATCTATGTTATTTGATTCCCTCTCAAATATGTTTATTCTGTTTTCCCAATAATCTACACGGGTTTTCTAAATGTTGTTTAAACCACACTCTTCAGAATTATTTCCCCACCAACCCACCAATTTTCCTTTGAAGGATTTGCTTTGTCAAATGATTTTGAATCTACTAATCTTTTGGAAATGACATTTCAAAATGTTTTTGAATTCAGTTTTAAAGATGTCAGTTTATAATGATAAATGTATAGGTTATTTCCTCACTGAATTATATGAAATAGTTAAATATTTATTCTGGATTATATATCTTATATCTTTCATTCCATAATTAAGTTTTATAGAATGTTTTTGAAATATATGTAAAGTTTTTTTTATTGCACTTTAAATAACATTTTCTGAAAGGTGTAAAAACTCTGAAAGGTTACTTTATCATTCCAGTGTATTGGAGAGGTACAAGAATCAATTATAGGAGTGCAGGAAATAAATTGCTTGTGCTTCATTGCATGTTTGTGCAGGCCTAATGGGATAGTGGCATGGCCCAGACCAGTTGAACAATATGATAGACAAAAGCTAATTACAGCTAGAAAGTTAGAGTTAATTTTTGTATAAAACAATAGATTATATATTAAGTAATAGATGTAAAGTAAACAAATAGACAAATTTAAATGATATTTTGATATCAAATTTTATTTTATTTGATTGATACAATTATATTATTGGTTATTTATAATTAATTTTAAACTGTTACAGTTTTTATTTATAGATTAATGATTTCAATTACATTTTTTTTGGTTTAAATTAAAATACCCTTTTCATATTATATATTTTACTACTAATCTTATACAATATTTTAAAACAAAAATAAACTTCACAATTTCATTATATGTTGATTTGAGTAGTAGTTAACATGCTGCTATAAAATCTACCTTATTTGAAAAGGGGTAAAACGCAAATTTATTAAGAATTAGAAGGAGAAATGTAAAGTTATAAAAAAAGATTTGAAACTAGACTTGTACAAGTTTTGAATAAACTTATTTACCAAATACCCTCTCATTCAAAATAATAATCTTTCTAACTTTTTAATTTTTTTTGTTTTAAAATAATAGTTCCTTTAGTCTTCTTAAGCTATTTTAAAAATGATTTTTTTTCCTACGACATCCTATTATTTGTATCGGAAAGAGACACAGAATTTTTGAAAAAGAGAAGATATTTTTGTTCAAGTTTCTATCTATTAAGTAATTCTTAAACGTTTAATATGATGTTAAAAGAATAATTTTGAAATAGAGAAAATACTATTTATTTATGAGGCCAAATAAGATTTTTCACTAATAAAAGAATTAGAAAGTAACTAAAAGTGAGTTTACCAAATACAATGGACTGCTTGTCCTAATTATTAGTTATGAACTAATTACTGGTTATAAGTATGAATTAAAATTTCACATTAGTTATTAATAATAAAATTAAATAGTATATAAGAAAAATATTATAAATCTTTTATGTCAAGGTTTTGTGTTAAAAATGTTGTGAATTCGAGTTAAAGTCGATGTTACATTAATATAACTTTTCCCTAATGAATTCTTGGTGACCTAATTTAAACCATTATAATAAAAACAACAATACCATAATCACTACAACATCTTGATGAGAAATATATCACATAAAAAGAAACTCGGTCTTGAACTCAGTCTTGAGGAATTCTTGGTGACCTAATTTAAACCATTATAATAAAAACAACAATACCATAATCACTACAACATCTTGATGAGAAATATATCACATAAAAAGAAACTCGGTCTTGAACTCAGTCTTGAGGAGTAGATCGTAAGGAATAATTCATGTAATTATTGATTGATGAAAGTAGTGATTGGAACTTGATTTCATGAAATTCATCAAGTTTTGTCTTCGAAATAGGCTAAGAAACACAACGGCTTACCTTTTGTAATTTTTACTATGTCAGCTAGGCCTAGGAATTATCTTATTCTGTCTGGCAGAAAAAGGATGTTACATGCAATGCCAGTAAGACATGGTAAACCAAACAAAAGTTCTTCAGGAAAGAAGTTAATTCATTGCAGTTCTTCCTCATTCTTATCTTTTTGTTTATTTTGAACCATAAAATAATGTCACATCTTATTGATTGAATTTCAGGGATATAGCTGATTAGCTGTTTCTGCCAGTTACATGATTCTTTAATAATTCTGTTATCATTGTAGCTTTTAGAACATGCATGTGTCCACTTCCTGCACATCAGCACATGAAAGTGTTTGGTATCGGATATAGACATTCATGTTGGACATAGTTGTACAATCTACTACGTTTCCTCACTTTTCTGGTTGTAAATACATAACATATAGTCATTTTATACAATGCTGTCATGTGCTTCAAAAGGGTGGCCAACGCAGAAATTGTGCTATTTCATGGCCATGTTCATTGCGGGAGTTTTTTCTTCTGGTGTTTCAATTGAGTTTCTTGATCTGATGAAACAGAGTGATGAAATGATGTAATAAATATAAGATGCACTACTGAGGTAATCAATCAAAATATATTTTCTGATGTACTCTAGTTTTAACGAGACCAAGGCTTGGAATCAATACAAATATATAAAACTTCTGGAATTTAATATATATCTTGCTGTGATAGAATGTTATATCCTAATCTTTTTATGCGTGTAAGCGAGAAAAAAGGTCTTAATTCAACTGAAAATAGAATTCTCTCGAAGCATAGAATGCTTTATCAATCTTTGGTCCATACCAGAACTATAAGATTTACGAGTTTGAAATTCTGCATACTAAAGTTATGAATGCAAACAATTTAAGTTCCGGGTTTTTAATTCCATCTATTTGTATTCTCTTCAGATAGGTAAGATCTGAGCTGTAGTATTTGTTCATTATTTATACACCATACAGAAATTATCCAAGCATTCATGGCCACATTGCACTTGTCTGCATTATTTAAAACTAAAGAACAGTTCAGGTTCTAGATGCAGGACATTGTATGAACTGCATCATGTAACTTCATCCTCCCAATTAGAGGCCTCCTTCTGTACAGCAAGGTGATGAATACTATTCATTCTGACATTTAAGAATCAGCCACTACATAGAACAAGTTGTTTCTGGTTTCACTGTCACTTCTGCAAATTGCACATGTCTTTTACTAATACAAGCTGTGCATCTTAATTATGTACTACAAGACAACAATTTTGATGACTGAAGATTATTACTTCTCATTGAAATATTTTATTTGACCCTGACATAGTTAATCATTAAAGACGGAAATCAAATCTCGAAATTCTGAATACTATAGTTGACACGATTTTATGTTCTGGCATACTGCATTATATATGAATTAGTTTTACATCTGTTTCAGTAGTTTCATAAAATTTACCAAACTGCAAGATTTACATTGTGTTTCATCACGTATATGAGTAATTAAAAGTAAATGAATGAGGTTAAGGAATCTAGCTGTAGGTAGCAGAGAAGAAGCGGATAGAGTGATGTGCATGTGGCTGAATCTGTGTTTGGAATACTATCATGATAAGTTGAACAAAAGCCACAAGTTATCCATAATGAGACAACATAGTCTACTATGTTCTTTTGGTTTATTACATGTGCCAGCTTCATTCTGTGGATTTGACCCCTCCAATATGACAAAATGTTTCATTTTATCGTCTGGTAAAGCTGGAGCCAACGAGTTCTTATCTCAATACCTTCTGGCCCAAACCTTTCATGCTCAACTTTTTTGTTGTCTGGTAAACTTCACTCTCCACCATAACTTCACTTCCCCTCCTCCACTGAAGTGCCACCACAACATTACTATTATTATTATTATTATCCAAAGTATGATTACTTTAGACATCACAGAGTCACTGCATGCTATTACCATGTTTTGTGTGGAATTGCATGCATGTACCCGCGAATGCTGGTTTAATACAGATATCATTGAGCAATTCAGATTATTACGTTGTTTCACCAGCACATCCTTAACCAAAAAAAGTAGTTTTTTCTGGTTGACTATAACATCTTGTATATCTCTTATGAACGCAGAATGAAAAACATCGACTTACATCTGATTAAAACTTGTCTTACTAATGTTGAGAAAAAAGCTCTCATAACATCGACCACAAAGAATATAATCCTGTCAACGCTGCTAAATGAAAAAAGAAGTTTAACTGCGTGTATTTGGTTATGTTTGTCACTAAAAAGTAATTGTTTACTTTGCTAATACACTGTTCTCTCATAAAATAAGCTACTGTCATCAAATTAGCATCGTCAATCATGCACTGACGTTGAAATATTGTAAAGTGTCTTGTGTGATTGACATGATGTGTATTTTCAGATTCGCATGGCACTGGAACACTGGTAACATGATTTAAGTAGATGCTGATATGATTAATTTGTGAGGCCAAAATTAATCTTGAAATGCAGACATTGTTGATAGTATGAATAATACGGTATAGTATAAAAGAATTTATAGTTAGTTTAAGTGTTAACATCCATACTAATACATGGCAATAATGGGTATCCATGTGCAGCAGCATTGAATGTCATCTATAAAAGGGCACCAAGAGGCGAGTAGTACCTCAAGCTTAGCAAAACCAACTTTGTTTGCAGAGAGAATTGATTAAGAAAGGTGGTGGAACAATGGGTCGTAGCAGTTTGTCAATGGTTTTAAGCGTGGTGGTTCTAACATTTTCATGGATGATGATTGAGTCAAGGATCGCAGTGGCACGCGTGGTGCCAAAATCAGAGCTTCCATTGGACTCGAAAACTGCGTTACCTACTCTTCCAGTGCCACTCCCAGCTCTGCCGGTGACAGTTCCTGATCTGCCGGTGCCAGTTCCTGATCTGCCGGCGCCACTTCCTTCCCTGCCAGTGCCACTTCCTCCGGTGCCAACTACTTCCCTGCCGTCCCTGCCGTCCCTGCCACTTCCAACGCTAAAGGTTGAAGGTGTGAAAATCCCATGAGCACTTACATTTCCTGAAATGTATCAGTTACTATTACTACTACTGCTTTTGTTCTAGTGACTTCCACTGTTACTCATTCACTCTACTGTTTACATTTTGTTCTTCTTGTTCTTGTCCAAGGTTGTTTAAATTGTACTTACTTTAGTTGTCATTCAATAATGTAATCTTCGGTTTATATTATATGTTGTTTCACTCACTTTATTTATGTTGTGTCAATTTCTAACTAAAGCACAGAGAAGAAAACTCTGGATGACATAGACTACTACTGCAAAGACAGGTCCAAGTAAACCTCAAACCTCATTAACAACAGAATATGTATGGAAAATAACTTCCAATTATGATGGTAATTTTTAAATGAATCACACTCATGATGTTGATACAAAAGTAACTTTATCAGACATCGATTGATATCGATTAAAATACACTTTACTAAAAAAAATCTAGCTAAAATTGATTTAAAGGTAACAGTAGTCAACATCGATAAAAAAAACCTAATCCTAATCACAAAAATAAAACATAATCACAACTCTAGATGAACAAAAATTGTGATAATTATATGTTTTAAAAAATAATATTAAGTTAACCATGCTTGAATCTCGGCTAAACCAACGATGTTTCATACATGTTATTTGATATTTTCAAAAGTTAAATTTACATCGACTTTTATATATATATATATATATATATATATATATATATATATATATATAATTAAATTATATTTTTGGGTAATGTAAGGGCCTTCACCTCGAATATAGCTATTTTACATTTTTATATATTAGTTAAACTAATACAATAACTTTGTTAAATTAGTATAACTATCAATTAATTTCATATTTAAACTAATAGAAAATGATTTTTTGACAACTAAATTTTGACAACTTTCTCTTATCATTTTACATGCTATTTTTTAAGTGATTTTCCATTTTTTCTTTTTTCTCATTTTCAATATTCAAAAACTACTTAGAGAATGACTGTAAGAAAAAGTTGTCAATAATTAATAGTCAAAATATTATTATCTTAAATTAATATATCAATTATAACATCTATATATTATATGATCATCAAAAGGTTTTTTTAAACTACATAATCATCACCAATCTTATGATAATATAAAAATGAATTATTATTTTATTATAATGAAGGCACGTATTTAAATAAATTATATATAATTATAAAATAAAATCTACGTAAATAATATGAAGTTGGTGTATATACTTTTAATAATATACATCAATGAACACACTGTACACCACAAAAATGAAACTGAAAGAAGGACCAGTTATACCGTGTGAAAGTTCGACATATGCCCACGTGAAAAAGAATTCGTGACCGTCGATTGAATGGTCCGAATGTTACCACGAAAACCTTCTTTCTAGGTAAATCACCCAAAAATTATAGTTCCATGTAATAACATAATAATGGATATTAAATTTTTAAATTAAAAAAAATTCTTAAAATATTATTATTTTAAGTTGTTAAGTAAGTATTTATTTCATGATTTCAAGATACCACATAGTTAAAAAAAATGAATCACCTTAAAAAATTTGACACCCTCATTTAAAAACATTCACATTATTACAAAAAAAAAAATTAATAGTAAAATATTAAAATAAGATATTTAATTACAATATAAATTATATTATTCAATAAAAAAATAATAAAACTAGTTGTGTTGTGAGAGTAGGAGTAAAAAAATTGAGGGCGGGCCAATCAACCATCATGTAAACAATTTCACACTTTATTTATATATTTTTTCTTTCTTTACCTTTTTTTTTTCTTTCCATCTTTTCTCTTTGCATCATACCGTCCTATAATCAAGACTTAATTTTAATAATTAAGAAACTACAGTAATTAAATATGTTAGTAGCTGTAGTTAGGAAATGTAGGTTATCACAAATTGAATTAGAGAAATTTTATATGTATATATAGATATCACTGTACAACGATTTTCAATCGAGAAAGAACAAAACGAAGGTCTGGCTTTTCAAAATAAGTTGTGAAATATAAGAGACAATTTCAATGTTGGAGTACCTACCACATTTTAAAACCAACCCTCAGAAAAAAAAAAAAAAAAAAAGTTGGATGTCCTACTTTTGAATTTGAAATGCTTTACAAACCAACCACTAGAAGGTAGTCCAACAACAGAGTCATGAAATTTGTATAAAAGGCGAACCTGAAAATGAACACAACTCACCAAGCTGAAAGCAAAAGTTCCCTGAAGTTAATTAAGTGTTTAGCCATGGCCTCCCACAGTTTCTTCATCTTTGCTTTTCTCGTTGCTATTTCCTTCTCAAACATCGATATTGGGCTCGCAGGTCGTCATCTGATGCAAACAACACCAAATGTCCCAACATTGCCACCTCTGCCTACAATTCCAACACAGCCTATTATTCCGACCATTCCAAACATCCCACAGGTCACTCTTCCACCACTTCCGAACCTTCCCTTCTCATTCCCTTTTCTCTCTCCACCACCTTCACCTTCCACTCCTTGAATCAACCTACTTTTCCACTGTTCCAGAGTTTGCTTCTCATCGTGGCCTGCGTTTATCTTTCATCCAGACATGTTACACATATCTGATGCTTACGTTATACGTTGTTCTCTTATGTTGTTCCGGACTTTGCATTTTCCTTTCTTCTTTCATCTTATTCCATGCATGTCTTCCCTCTCTTTACTTCTCTTCATGTATTTCAATATCATCTGTTGTTGTTATACGATACGTTATAGGATACATAATAATAAATAATTCGTTGGTTTCTCAACTCCCTCTTCACTTTTTTCTATTCAAAAATATCTCTGACATAATACGTAATTTAGAATAAGAATAAGATACTTTGATTTTATTTTTAATTTTTCACTCTAATGTTTTTAGATCATCACATCATATTATTAAAAAAATTTAAAATAGATCATTGAAGAATGATTAGATGATAGGTTAAAAATGAATAAAACAAAATGGGTCAGAAAAACATTATCCTTAAAATAATGTTACAAATAGTTATTTCATCAGGACTTCAATATAAATAAAAAAAATAAAATGGCTCAAAATATATCCAAATAATAATTAATTTCATCTTATTTATTAAAATATTTGTAAATATTCTTAATTTAACTGCAATTGTATTTCTCGTTACTCTCTCTTACACGATCATAAAGTATAATTTAAGAGAAGTATTATTTTAAAATAAGATCAGTAAAATTAAATGATATGTTAATTAATTTTGTTAATTAAAGTCGGATTTTTAACTTAAACTCGAGACTTGAACAAGTAGTTTACACAGTTTTTATTATTACAATTAAGCTATGTAGTACTTCTTTATATAAAACTTTTTTTAATCATTAATTTTTATGAAAACAATTAGACATTATTAAGAACTTATAACACGCGTATAATTTGAGAGTCTTCTTACCGAATTATCACACAGAAAGATTTATTGAATAACCTTGATAGCAACCTTACGAAATCTCAAAAAATATCTTTCGTAAATAGACAAATAATTTATGAAGAATAAAATTAATATTATGAAAAATTTTATATATATATATATATATATATATATATATATATATATATATATATTATAACTAAAGACATTTCATACACTTTTAATTCAAAATTTTCTGAAAATATTGGATTTATGGGTATGACGTTGTCTTCTTTATCCATGGGATGAATTACTTTCGATACCAACCCACCATTAAAATCTTTGGATTGTGTCGAATCGCATATAGTGATGGTCGGGATGTAAAATATCAGTAATTAGTTAAAAAGAATATTTAAATTATCCATAAAAAATATCCTTTAAAATTTTACATCGAAACAAAAATATCAACGTTACCAAACTTGTCAGTATCTTGACATAGGGGTTATTTTTTAATAAAGTTAAAAAAATCACGTTAATGACAGCTGGAAAATACTACCTTTTAAGTTTTGTTCTTAAAAATTGTAAAAGAAGAAGGAAGTTTAAGTGTGAATTTAGTTAAGTTTGTGATTCAAAATAGGAAAATTATTTTTTGAATATTATTTTTTGATTTTCATATTTTACTCTTTGATAGTATTATTACATGGTATGAAAGAATTTAGAGAGTTTTAGTTTTACTGAGAAGGCCCCATCCATGTGCAACGGGATGCAGTTCCTGATCTATAAAAGGGCACTTCCACCTCAAGCATACTCAACCCAATTTTCGTTGCAGAAAGCATTGATTAAGAAAAGTGTTGTCCTTTGTTAGCTCTTGAAGAATGGGTCGTAGCAGTTTGTTTATGGTTTTACCTCTTCTGCTTCTGACATTTTCATCCATCATCATAACTCACTCTAGGGTTGCAGAAGCACGTCTCACCCCAGAAATACTGTTTCCACCAGAAGATGATTCACCTGCTCTGGGTATTTCAGTTCCAAAAATCTCACTCCCTGATATCATCCCTAAATTGCCATTTGCTGACGTAATTGGTAACTATGTGCCACTTCCCAGATTGCCATTTCCCAAGCTAACTGCTAATAAGGCCGTCCAAAAAACCCCATGAACTTAATCTATCACTAGTAACTCCGTGCTTTACTTCTTCAATCTACTATTTCTAATTTCTTCTTCTGCTTGTGTTGGGTGTTTTATGTGTCCTTCATTTACTTCTCATCTTCACTTTCTATGTTGTTTCAGTCACTTTTACTGAAGCATAATAATTACTCTGTTTGTGATGTTGTATCAGACTTCTTGTCTTCTACTTCAATAAATTATTGAATTTCTTTGTTTGGTTGCTACAAATCTTCCATTTCTGCATACTTCTCACTATTCTTCCTTTCAATGTCATCTAATTAACCTATTTTTTAGCTTCATCTGTTTTTTCTTTTGGCTGGATTCATTTACCGTCTACACACATTAACAAATACTACTAATTGTCCTCATCATGGCATGTAATTATCAGTATTCTTTACAAATTTCAACTAAAAGTATAATTTTGGTGGATTCTCCCACATCCAATAATATTATGTCCTTATAAACTAATGTCATTAGTTTTACCTTTCAACTATAAATTAATGTGATGTTATCTGAAGAACTACTCTTGTTATTATTAGTAAATTGAACACTTCGATGGTGTTACATTTATTTGTAGAGCTTCAGAACTAAAATATTAACTTCAAAGATCTAACTAAAAGAGCAATGCAGGTTCCTTATGTTGGACAACATACAAGATGATGCATAATTTTAATCCCTCAATTTTAATAATCTGCCATACATGTTCTGATTTCTTTGTTTCTCTTAGAAAAAGCACAATTTTTACAAATTAATACAACCTTATCTTTTTGGAAACACACTGTTGTCAACTTAACCTTTAAATATGACATCTCATCTCAGGTAAAAATATATCATCTCTTTGTTATAGGATGTGTTGATACATACACGTTATAATAATAAATAATTCATTGGTTTCTCAGCTCCCCGTTTACTTCTTTCTATTCAAAATATCTCTAAAATAATAATCTCAAGGCTTAAATACTTTTTTGTCCTCATTTTCGTAGTGTTTGTTGCGAATGGTCCTCATTTTCACATAATGTTTAAAATGGTCCTCATTTTTACCGAATGTTTAGAATGGTCCTCATTTTCGCAATTTGTGTTTTATTTGGTTCTTTTCTGTAACGCCGTTTAAATCATTAACGAAACATTGTATATGTGGCACGATTTGTATTAGGGTGTATTACGTGTACTGTACAGGTGGCTTAATTAGATATTTGGGGATAAATAAGTGAGCTAGGGTTTTGGTAGGGAATGTTTGGGCAGTTGGTGAGTTTTGACAATCTTGTTCCTCCATTCGCAATTGGTATTGCTGCAATCTTCTTCTTTCTGCAATCCCATTATATAGGTATGTTACGGTCCCAATCTTCTTCCTTTACCTCTGGTTGTAATCGTTGGAGGCAACCGTGTTGTATCACTTTGTGCACTATTGGTGGTTCAACGAGAAACAAATTAACCCCGATTTGTAGTTGCAGAGAGATGGCTGCTTTGAGGATGACAAGAACTCCAAAGAATATTGGTAGAAAATTTTGGTTACAATCTATTTTTATTTTTGTGTTAATAATAAATTGGTTTTAATTTTTGATTTATTGATTTATTGATTTACAGAGTGGTGGTTCCAATAATGTGGGCTACAACTTTTTCAAATTGTGGTGTTGATGAAAAGGATGTCATTATCATGACACAAATGAGGCAGATTAATGATTTGGAGAAGTCATTGAAGGTTGCTGAGAAGAGGTTGCAATTAGTAATAGGGTTCACTTGAGTTGTTATTGTATTATTCGTACTGTTATTGTGTGTAATCTTTTAAAGTCCAATCTGTTTTGTACTATTGTTAAATGAAGAAATGAATTAGTTTGATTGTGTTGATATTAGTCCCAACATGTTCAAAATGACATCTTAATCTGAGCATTGAAGTAAGTGAAATTGATTTAAGTTTGGGAAAAAATTAAATTGATATAAGTCTGGAAGAAGTTAAATTCATAACATTAATTCATCCTCATCAAAATGCACTACATCAATGTTTGGCAAAAGTGAAACTAAACGAAGTTTAAGGAAAGTCAAAATGCAGTACATCAATAATGAATTCTACATCAGAAGTTCTAAAAAATAACTAAGACGTTTGTAACTGCTATCATGGCCTCCTCCTAATCTGTAATTTCATCCTAAACTGCTGAGATGGTTCTTCTGGTGTTGGTAGTGGTGTTGCTTAACTCTCTACTTCATTCCTTGGTGGTTGAGTTGTTTGAGTTTCAGCAGTTGGTGCATTCTCAGCAGTTTGGGTATCTGGTGCAGTCTCAGCAGGTGTTGCAGTCTGCTCATCCACAGGCTTATCTGGACAATTGGGAATGGAGGAACAAGATTGCCAAAACTCACCAACTGCTCAAACATTTCCTACCAAAACCCTAGCTCACTTATTAAGCCACCTGTACAGTACACGTAATACACCCTAATACAAACCGTGCCACCTATACAATGTTCTGTTAATGATTTAAACGGCGTTACAGAAATGGATCAAATAAAACACAAATTGCGAAAATGAGGATCATTCTAAACATTCAGTAAAAATGAGGACCATTTTAAACATTTTGTGAAAATGAGGACCATCCGCAACAAACACTACGAAAATGAGGACCAAAAAGGTATTTAAGCTTAATCTCAAAATATATATATATATATATATATATATATATATATTCGTAGTTTAGAATAATGTTACAAATAGTTATTTGCTGAGGACTTTAATATAAATGAAAAAATAAATTGGCTCAAAATATATCCAAATAATAATTAATTTCATCTTATTTATTAAAATATTCTTAATTTAACTGAGATTGTATTTCCCGTTATTACTTACTCTCATAAAATAGAATTTAAGAGAAGTATTATTATTTTAAAATAAGATCAATAAAATCAAATGATATGTTGATTAATTTTGTTAATTAAAGTAAGATTTTTAATTTAAACTCGAGACTTGAAACAAGTAGTTTTCACCATTTTCATTATTACAATGAAGTTGTGTAGTACAGGGGAATTCAACTTGTTAAGTTTACAGAGGAGGTTTTACTGGAAGAACAAACATCAATACAACTATATAAGATATTGACACTATTCTCAATCCAAAAGCTTAAGACAATAGACTTATGAATTTGTATCCTTATATAATGTTATACTTTCTCATTTCTAACCAATATAAGACTTAAACTCATATTTAAATTCTTAACACTAATTGTCCGAATGTTCATATGTATCAGTTATTCTTACCGAATTATCACACGGAAATATTTATTAAATAACTTTGATTGCAACCTTACGAAATCTCAAAAAATATCACTCATATATCTTTCGTAAATAGACAAAAATATTTCTGAAAGCAAGGACATAGATATTTACCAAAAGGGTTACCAGCTCACCCAGGACTGAAGGCACGTGAAATAAATATAGTAATTAAAAATATTTTTTATGAAAAATAAAATTAATATTATGAAAAAATCTCTATTCATATCGACTTTTTTTAAGATTTATTGTCAAAGCTTCAATTAGTAGTAACTATCTCTTTGGGGTTGCATAGACAGATTTGGATTTTATTTAGTGGAAACAAGAAATCTTATTTACTTAATTTGTATTGATTTGCAAGCAAAAATAATATTAGGTTCTCTAAACAACAACAAAATTATTTCGAGGAGAAGTTTTTATAGATTTGAAAAAGAAAACATGATATTAAGTACAACAACACAAGAAATTATTAAGTTGCCATTATTTATTACCTAACTGTGGAGATTATTTTTTTTAATCTTAAAACTCCAGTATGTATTGTTTTTTTATACGGATGTAAAATATCAATATTTGTTACAAAATATTTTAAATTATCCATAATAAATATCCTTTAAAATTTTACATGCAAACAAAAATATCAACGTAACGAAACTCGTCACTACTATCTCGTCAACGAAGTGAAAAAAAGAAGGAAAAACTTATATAATTATTATTTTATAATAAAGTTGAAAAAATCATATAAATAACAGTTGGAAAATACTACCTTTAAGTTTTGTTCTTAAAAAGCTTAGGTAAAATAAGAAGGACGTTTAAGTGTGAATTTCGTTAAGTTTTTGATTAAAAAATAATCGTTACCTTCTCTAAACAATAATATATTTCGAAAGAAAAATGATATTATGATTATCATTCTTTGAATTTTATTATTTATTTTCTGACGTAATTTAATATAAATAATTGATTAATATATCATTATCTTGGTTTTTTTCTTGAAAGGATGAATAGTTCACACTAAATCACGTTAAAAAGTAAAAGATGAGAATAAGTGACTCTCAAATCTTTTATTCTTTAACATAATTTAATATGAACTATTGATCGATGTATATTTATTTTTCCTTTGAAATACGGTGTTAACACGATGATCTCCATTGGCACTGAAATAATGGGTAACACGGTGTTAACACGATGATCTCCATTGGCACTGAAATAATGGGTAACATGATTATGTTAAAGAATTGTGAAGGAAACCTAATTTTGATAGTATTATTACATGGTACGAAAGAATTTAGAGAGTTTTACTGATAAGGCCCCATCCATGTGCAACGGGATGCAGTTCCTGTTCTATATAAGGGCAGTAGCACCTCAAGCATACTCAACCCAATTTTCTTTGCACAAACCATTGATTAAAGAAAAGCGGTGTCCTTTGGTAGCTCTTAAAAAATGGGTCGTAGCAGTTCGTTTATAGTTTTACCTCTTCTGCTTCTGACATTTTCATCCATCATCATAACTCAATCTAGGGTTGCAGAAGCACGTCTCACCACAAAAATACTGTTTCCACCGGAAGAACATCATTTTCCTGATCTGGATATTTCAGTCCAACCCCCACTCCCTGACTTCATTCTCCATCCTAAATTGCCACCACTTGATGACATACAATTGGATTTGCCATTTCCCGAATTGCCATTTTCCGAGCTAACTGCTCATAAGGCCGTCAAAAAAACCCCATGAACTTAATCTATCACTAGTTACTCCATCCTTTACTTCTTCAATCTACTATTTCTAATTTCTTCTTCTGCTTGTGTTGGCTGCTTTATGTGTCCATTTACTTCTCATCTTCACTTTCTATGTTGTTTCAGTCACTTTTACTGAAGCATAATAATTACTGTGTTTGTGATGTTGTATCAGACTTCTCGTCTTCTACTTCAATAAATTATTGAATGTCTTTGTTTGGTTGCTGCAAATCTTCCACTTCTGAATACTCTCTCACTATACTTCCTTTCATTGTCATCTAATTAAGCTATTTTTTAGCTTCATCTGTTTTTTCTTTTGGCTGGATTCATTTATCGTCTACACACGGTAACAAATACTACTAATTGTCCTCATCATGGCATGTAATTATCAGTATTCTTTACAAATTTCAACTAAAAGTATAATTTTGGTGGATTCTCCCACATCCAATAATATTCTGTCCTTATAAATTAATGTATTAGTTTTACCTTTCAACTATAAATTAATGCTATGTTATCTCAACAACTAATTTTGTTATTATTAGTAAATTGAACACTTCGATTATGTTACATTTATTTGTAGAGCTTCAGAACTAAAATAGTCGGAAATGATTTGGTACCTCAAGACCTGCATCCACAAACACTCAACAAAAAGACATTATTATCCAAATGTAGTTTTTTGGACAAAAATTGTAAATTTTCGTACAATTTTTTATGGACTAAAACTATAAACCTTTCAATACAATTGTTCTGACAAAAATTACAAACCTTTCAATGACACAATTACAAGTTCTCCATGCACCCAAGAGACCAATTGATTTGAGATAATAATTCTAAAAATAACTCTTTATTTTTATAATAATTTTTTGGTGCTCTCTTTCTCATATTATTCAATATGTAGTCTTGGTGAATACTCACTTAATAATTAACGCATATCAACTTCAAATATGTAACTAAAAGAGCAATGCAGGTTAGGACAACATACAAAATAAATGATGTATAATTTTAATCTCTGAATTTTAATAATCTGCCATACATGTTCTGATTTCTTTGTTTTTCTTAGAAAAAACACAATTTTTACATATTAATACAACATTATTATCTTTTTGGAGACACACTGTTGTCAACCTAACCTTTACATATGACATCTCAGGTAAAAATATATAATATATATGTTGTTATAGGATATGTTATAGGATACATACACGTTATAATAATAAATAATTCATTGGTTTCTCATCTCCCTGTTCACTTCTTTCTATTCAAAATATCTCTAACGTAATAATCTATATATATATATATATATATATATATATATATATATATATATATATATATATATATATATTCGTAGTTTAGAATAATGTTACAAATAGTTATTTCCTGAGGACTTTAATATTAATGAAGCAATAAATTGGCTCAAAATATATCCAAATAATAATTAATTTCATCTTATTTATTAAGAGAAGTATTATTATTTTAAAATAAGATCAGTAAAATTAATCGATATGTTGATTAATTTTGTTAATTGAAGTCAGATTTTTAACTTAAACTCGAGACTTAGAAACAAGTAGTTTTCACCGTTTTCATTATTACAATTAAGCTATGTATTATTTCTTTATATAAAACTTTTTAATCTTTACTCTTTATGAAAACAATTAGACATTATTAAGAACTTATAAGATGCGTATAATTTGAGAGTTTAAGAAGTTAGGAAAAGGATGTACAATTCTTCTTACCGAATTATCACACGCAAAAATTTATTAAATAACTTTGATAGCAACCTTACGAAATCTCAAAAAATATCACTCATATATCTTTCGTAAATAGACAAAAACATTTCTGAAAGCAAGGACATAGATATTTACCAAAAGGGTTACCAGCTCACCCAGGACTGAAGACACGTGAAATAAATATAGTAATTACAAATATTTTTTATGAAAAATAAAATTAATATTATGAAAAAATATCCATTCATATCGACTTTTTTTTTTTTAAGATTTACTGTCAAAAGCTTCAATTATAGTAGTAACTATTAGGGATGGCAAAATGGGCCGGGCCCGACGGGCCGGCCCGCTAGCCCGTCAGTAAATACATGGGCCGGGTCCAAAAATCCAGCC
>Ga0214543_1006695_pt1 | contig 20324 bp, 6 predicted proteins | sample CNSS2metaG_FD_160094 | JGI IMG/M metagenome (GOLD analysis project Ga0214543, IMG submission 160094) | Root nodule microbial communities from cowpea collected in UCLA plant growth center, Los Angeles, California, USA - CNSS2 | ecosystem: Host-associated > Plants > Roots > Nodule | place: USA...
TTCTCTGGAGGAGTCTATGACTCTGGAATTATTGTGTTGCTGCAGAATTATAGCCCATTACTGTTTTACTGCATAAATTGCTGAATAATACATACTATCTTTTTCAGTTTTTCCTAGTTTCTATCAGGCATCCTCTTCTCTTTTCTTATCCCGATTCATTGAATTTTCTCCTCCATCTGAAAGTTTCTTTCCTATATTGATGTCTTGAAGAAGTTCTTTACTCTCTTCATGTCTTGCAAACTATCTTTCACAATATCCAAACCCGTCTTTACCTCTTTCTTTCCTTTCTTGATATCTTGATGAAGTTCTTTAATTTCCTTTATGTCCCGTATGATATCTTTGCAAATAGACAATTCTAGAGAACTCACTCTACTTTCTAAAATTCCCCTTTTCTTTGGATTCGGCCAGTCTGACCAAATTGTTAGGCACCTAGAAATAGTGTTGAACTAACAAGACGGAAAAAGAAGGAAAGGGAAGTCTTCCACTGTATTATTCACTTTACACACAGTAAAAGCCAAAGCTTCCAAAGGAAAACTGGTTTCCTTTCTCTCAGGTTCTCCCTCTCACAAACATCTCTCAAAAACTCCCCTCAACATCCCACAAGATAAGAATATATAGACTTTCCTAGAAAGTCTCCCCCCTTAACAACTAACCATTTTACTATTTTTATCTTTAAATTTCTTCCTAACCCTCTCATTACTTCCATGCCTAACAGATCCCAAGCTATATTCCTTAGATTTTCATCTATTCTTTGCTATTATTTCAACTGTAACTTTTCATTGTGAACGAACTTAATCCTCATGCTACCAATTGGGTTCTATTGACTTACACATTTGACAAGACAGGATAGAATGTCATTCTTTGGATGTCCCTTTTTCAAAGATGTCATTCTTTGTTCATCCTTAGGTTCACCGGGATAGTATTCCAAAAGCCTAGTACTTCTTTGAATCCTTCTCTCCTTCTTGTGAAATTTGTCTGTATGTTTGCTTCCTGAACCGTTACCAATGTGCAAGCCAGTTGAGGCTACCCTTTTTATTGTGCATGTGATCTGTCACCTCCTTGGTACCTTATGTAAACTAGATAAGATCAACCTACCAAAGACCAAGACACCAGAATTGGTTTACAGTAAAGGTGGATCTACATAGTAAAATATCACAATCATGGTATTGTGGTTTGGTAATATGTAAGATTAGTAGCTAAATATGGATTTGACTGCTAGGAGACACTATAATATTACTCCAAGTCTGTTTATATAGCTACAGAATAATTATCAGAAATAACGTGCAATTAAATTTTCCATTCAAATGATAATAAAACATACTGCATGAATAGCATGAGAATGAGAATATTTTTCAAGAATCTTTGATTCTTCGTGTTTAATCTTTATTTTACATTTTGCTTCTCTGCAGGCTTAGGTTATATACTCAATCCAGATTTCTCCTTTGTGAAGATTGCCGCACCTTATGCACAGGTTCAAAACAATCCATGACCAGTTACGTTTTTATTCTATGTTAAAATTTAGTGCTAATTTGAACTTTTCATACAGGAACTTCTAGATATAAGGCAAAAGCAGCGCACTGGGCCACAACTTGTGGAGGAGATAAGGAAACAAGCTGATGATGTACCCCACCTTGGAACTTCCATTTTAGCTTTTCGTTCTAGATGATGTTTCTTCATATTTTAAAACTTCTGTTATTTTAATTATGGCATTATGTATTCACTTAAATTAACAAGTCTTGTGGAACATTTCTAGGCAAGAACCAATTCTATATCAATGCCATATAGAGTTCAAAGAATAGAGGAATTTGTCAAGCAACTTGAGTCAGGAGATCTGAAACTCCGAGTTCGAGTTCTGGAGGTGAGCAATTTATTTTTCTTCACATGGTACAAGTTGTAGGGGAATGCTAGCAGCATAATTTGCAAGAAATATGATTTCATTATGTAGAGATATAATTTGATTACATTAAATAGAGAGAGATATGATATTATTTGATAGGGAAATATCTTATCAAATATTTCCCATTATTATATATTGCTATTATTCTTTATATTGTATTTCTTCTTCATCATAAATAATAATACTCGTTGTACACAACACACGAAATTCATTATATTTTTTCTTGGTTTCTCTTCTCAAACATGGTACCAGAACAATAAAATCCTTCATCACCTGTTTAGTCACTGATCCTTTTGACATGACATCAAGTGCCTAATAAAAAGGGAAATCAAGTATGGACCCACTGCTCATAGGAGTAACTTTTTTAGAAACTATATATGCTGTCTGGTTTCTGTTATTTATTCTTGCTTCACTGCTCCCGTGGGATACGCTATTCTTTGCTGCTGTCAATGTCATGGTATACCAACGTCATTACTTTTAATCGTTGATGCTTTTCCAATGAGTGCTGTTTACCACCAACGTTTTTCCTCCAACTTGCTGTGTGTGTGGTGTCCATTTTTGCTTTCCAGCAGTAGTTGTGCACCTCTGACCATTTCTTGCTTTCTGGCAACTTCCATGTCATATGTGTATTTTTTCTCTGACAGCTAGTGTGACCTCTAACCACTTTTAGCAAGCTTGACTCATCATAAAATGTTCTAACTTGACGGAGAGTGATAAATATTATGGAGCATATTGAAGATTGATTGTCACTTTGACATCGAGAAAATCATGTCCAGAAAATATCTACTAGCTTTCTCATTATTTACTTTCTCAATATCAACAAACAACAAATTGATTGGCATGTTTACAAAGTTTCTCACATGACATTTGTAACAAACTTGTCTCGTGTCATGATACATATACTCTAGCTTGAGGGAGGAGTCTTTAGATATATGATATGATATAAAATTTGATAGGGAGATATCTTACCAAATATTTTTCAAAATTATATATTGCTTTTATTCCTTATTGTTAAATATCTTCTTAATTATAAATAAAAATACTCATGCGTGTACATAATACATAGAATTCATTATATTTCTAAGTTTTTCTCTTCTCAAACATGGTACCAGACCGGTACCATCCACTGGGACCTGTTTTGTCTCTAATCCTTTCAACACACTTCTTCTAACAAACTCTTATTGATCATAATTTATTATGATATCATTAAATACGATGTGTAAACCACATTTTTTGTGTTTTCAAATGGATTTGCTTCAATAGAAAGAGCATGTCCCTAGCTTTTTTATATATTGTGTCCAAATCAGATCATACTAGATCTTGCGTTTTCTTATGCAGATAAACCATTTCCGACCAAGGTTAATTTTTGTAAATCTTTAGAATTTCAGTGCAAGGGGTTATGACCCTAAATTTAGAGGTCATTAAATTGTCCAATGTAGGTTAGACATTTTGCAACATTTTCTCACTGAACTGAAGTTGGTGTTGTAACTTGATTTGCCAGTCTGAAAGAGCTGCCAGGAAAGCAACAATTTTACAAATGGCAACTATGTATTCGGTATTGGGGGGAACCTTGCTAAATCTTGGTATCACTTTGAGTAGCCAAGGCAATCAAACTTTTGCAAATGGATCATTCCTTGGTGCAGGTGAGATTTATAACAAAACTTCCTTCAAATATTGTTTGGACAAATTTTCCTTAAGTGCTTATTGGAGAGAAAAATGAAATTGACTTTTTTATCAGCTAAAATTAGCTTATGCTTAATTTATAGATGCTCTCTCATATTAACTTTTCCAAAAACTTGTTGACTTAGGCATAAATCAGTTTTAACTTAGGGAGAAATTTATTTATTTCTTTCTTCTATATGTACTTACAGAAAATTTTATCAAAATAGACTCTTAATCATGATCATGTGTACATCATCTTTATTCTTGTGATTGATTGGTATGAACTTGTCCATCTGCAGGCATTTTTGCGGCACTACTTTTAAGGTCTATGCAACGGGTGAAGAAACTTGATAAGTTTGAGAAAATGATGTAATGATTCATTCACACCGTATTCAATTGCTTCAAGCATATGCATGATAGCAGTCTTCATCTCAAATTTCTTATTCATCAGCATTAGCGTTCATATAATTCACATTACCATAGTAAGATATACAAATACAAGTTGTACAGAAACATGATTGGAGGGTGATGAAACTGCAATAAAATGTTCCTTCCTGATAATACTTTCATAAGAAGAAAAGACATTTGCCATTAACATACATAAGATAGTTAAAAATTAACATTTCACGTTTTCATTCTAATTATGGCTAATTGTATATTGACCTTGCTACTTTGCATTGTACTGTGTCATTCATTCATTATACAAGATATTCCTTTCATTATGTTGTTTCTTTATCTTAAATGAGAATAATAAAGTCTTTAGAATTGTCTTTTTAATACCATATGTATGGTATGGCTCTATAACTTAATTGTTATATCGTATTGGGTAAAGTCATACTATATGAAATGTCACTAGCAAAGTATGATTATTATTGAAAAAAATACCCAAGTCCTAAATAAGATATAGTGTAATATAACCACTATGAGAGGTAAAGTTCACCCTTAAGCAAAAACGCCCTAATGTATTAATTTTGTTATGTAAAAAATAAGCAACTATCGACAATATACACTCCTAAATCCTAATTAAAATAAGAAGCAACATACCCAAAGGAAATACCATTATTAGTTTTAACAAAAAACAGCAATAAATAATAATAACAATAGCAACTAATAAAATTTAAGGATATTAAGAACACACATACACATAATATATATATATATATATATATATATATATATATATATATATATATATATATATATATATATATATTATAAACTTACAATATAAACACTAACCTAGTTATCTTAAATTTATTAATTCAAGTCATTCAAATGTAAAATTTAAAATATATCAACAATAAATCATGTACTTTGTCAAGGCAGTAAAACTGAGTTTTGGTTATGAAAGTAAAAAATATGACTATTGGAATCAATATTGCCCACCAAACTATGCCTTACGCTTACGATGTTAACCTTGTTATTGAATCACTATTGTGCACTAATGGACCCAATTTCCACCATAATAATGCTGGACCATTCCGGTGCACAATGACTGTAGCATCATTTTTAATAGGGGACATGGATTGGATTTTTAATGATCAAATCCACATCCATTTTAGATCCAAGTAATTGGATTAGATTTTCGATCCAAATCAATTTTTTCAACAAAACTAGTTTGGATATCTTTTTTTAAATCCAGATCCAAATATTTGAATCAAGATTTAAATCCAGTCCAAATATTTGGATCAAGTTCAAAATCCAGAATCTATTTTTTATAAAAGAAATTTAAATTAAATTTTATAAAACTTGTGTCCTTAAGACTAACACGACTAAACCCCTCTGGGTTGTTGGGCCCACTTGACCCATCAAGGTCGTTGGGTCTGCCCAGTCCATACAAGTCGTCGAACACGACCTGTCTGAGTCGTCGGTCCGAACCATCCCAGCGCATCCTGGTATTCGGGCCTGCCTAGTGTGTTTGGGTCATCGAGCCTACGGGTCTTTTGGCACAGTCCATCTGAGTCGTCAGGCCGACTCAGCCTGTCCAAGTTGTCGGGCCGACTTAGCCTGTCTGGGTCGTCATGCCGACTTAGCCGTCTGGGTCGTCGGTCTGTACAGGTCGTCGAGCAAGGCCCATTTGAGTTTGAATTTAGCCTAGTCCATCTCAACCTTTAGCCTAACCCAACAAAAAATTTAAATTGAAAATTTGGATTGGATTTTTTAGATTATCCATATTTGAAAATCTTGTTTTAGAGAATGGATATTCAATCCATAAAATATATAAAATGTAAATTATATTGAAATCCATATCCATTAAAATGGATTTTAAATAGATTGAATTTTTAATAAAATGAATTTTAAATAGATTGGATCGGAGCAAAAGTAGATCGGATAAAAAAATTAGATTTTTTGCCATCCTTAATTTTTAGCATGCTATTTAGTACTCTGATTGTAAAATAAATCTATAGTTCAAGTATTCAAGTGAACAAGAATAGAAAGAACTACACAGAATTGACACAAAATAAGGGCCTATTTTCTTATATGCGAATTCACAAAGGACCAAATTTAGGTTACTCTCTTGTGACTTTTACTTAAATCAATAAGTAATCGATGATACAAAATTTCATGCTCACAATATCATACACATTTCTTATATGATCAGCATAGGGATTTAACTAACACAAGTATGTTATCATAAAAGTAATACGTAAAGAACCTGATGTGTAAAGTTTAACATATATTAGGCGCATCTGCTGATTTGCCTTGCTATAGTGCTTCACCAAATGATATACAGTCTCAGGTACATATTCAAGTACCATGTTAAGATCGAGTTAATCTTTGTCTATGGTAGAAAAGAAGCAATGTTTTACTGATACAACATTGGGATGATCAAGAAGGTGCATTGTTTGCAATTCGCGATTCTTGTATCTTTTATCCTACAAAACTTTCTTGATTGCTACAGTTTCTCCAATTTCAAGACATTTAGCCTACAAAACAAATATGTTGAAATCAGCTTTATATTAGCTATCTTAGAGCAACTAATCTAAACTACAACTTATCAATTTAATGCCACCTGAAACACAATACCAAATGAGCCTTGTCCAACAATGCGTTCTAACATGTAACTTATAGTCTGTGGAATAATGTTAGAGTCAAGTTAGAGTCTATCCTTGCGAACTTTCTTGGACATTCTGTTCCATCCGATATCGGGTCGCTAATGGACCACCCACTAATTTCTTGTCCCACGCACGAGATGAATATGCCTCAACGTGAGGGGGGTGTTGGAAGTCACATATTGCCTAGAGATAAGGTCATTTCATAAATATAAGTGAGGTGCAAACCTCACCTTACAAGCCAGTTTTGTGGGGTTGAGTTAGGCTTAAAGCCCACTTCTAACAAACACAAATAACTACAGTAAATTATGATAAAAAGGAGAGTGAGATAAGGAATAAAATTAACTAATAAACTAAATGATATTAGGTGAGCCAAAAGCTAGATAAAATCTTTCAAGGACATTGTTAGGAAACTCTTCTTAGAAAAGGTTGTTGCTCTGACATGGTCTTAACAGACATTCTCCAATAGGACAAAGCCATTGAGTTTCATTGCCTATATTCATGGACCTCTATAACAAAATTTGGCTTTTTCTTTCTTATTGTAAGGTATACATGAATATCACTTAAGCAATACAGTTCAATTAACTTGAAAGTTAAACTGATAATATTATTCAATTGTATTATAAAAATAATCTACCTGTTTGGGTTGACCTTGTCCACCACCAATAATGGTCATAATGTTGTTAGCTTTGTAAGCAATATTCATGCCAGAAGAGAAAGCCAAAATTCATTAATATTGAACAGAAACACAAACACATTTAGCTTACAAAACTAGGATCACTATGTTAAATAAGTTCAAAAAGAAAAAAATAATTTATGTTGTAACTAGATTTTTTTTAATTTTATGATGTATTCACATAGCTTTCTTTTAAGTTTGACACCTTGATGGTAGCTTGGGCCAACGCCTTAGCCCATTTTCTTTATCTCGTTTTTAAATAATATTTAGGCCTTGTATTTTGGACCAATTATAATAGGAAATTTCCTTTTGGGTTTTGTATAATGGACATAAATAGAAAAGAAAAGTGGGTCAACCAAAGTCAACTTAGGTCAAGACCAAGGTTGACTAAAATGTAGTGCATATAATGGTTGACCAAGGGATCAAAGAATAAGTCTTGAAACATGATAAGCAAGGCTTGAGTGGCCATGAGTCATTTCATATGTACAGAGGATTCTCTCATGTAGAGGCCACATGTCCACCTCTCATTGGAGAGGATTTCTAGCTTACTCTCTAAGTTTTCCAAGATAAAATTTTTATGGGTTTGCTCATCTAGGTTTAAGACAACTTGCTCCTATAAATAGAGGTCACTACTAATGTATTTTCAAGCTTTAATTTGAGAAATGAAATGTTTCAAAAATTGGTGCACCTCTCTTGTTTGAGCTCACTTTAGAGTGGAATTCTCTCTAGAATCACTCTAGCTTCCTTCCTTAGAGTTGGCCTCAGCTCTCTTAAGAAAACCTTCACTAAACACCACACCAAACCATCAAATCGAGACACTTTTCCTTTCCATCCCTTAGCTTTCGCGCAACCTCCCATCATCCATGGAGCTTCCACCTTGCATTTTCATGGAGTCCCTTGGAGGAAGGCCATCATTTGGTATCATGCGCCTTGGTTGAAGATGCTTCAAGAGATAAGTGTAAGACACGTGGAAATTAATTAATTAAATAGTTAATTAATTAATAAATGCGGGTGGTAGGAACTTTGATGTCATTAAAGGTTAAATGGTGTGACGTGGAAAAGTACTAGCTCAAGTGTTTGAGAGTACTTGGTTGTGTGTGAAAGGACTTGGGTTCGAGTCCTATGTATGCTATTTGTGTGATTTTTAATTTATTATTATTTTGATAATATATTTGAGCTTGTTAAGTGATGGTATAATCTTAGGATTTTGATGGTTATCACGAAATATAAGTTGGTTGAATGGTTGTGTATTGAATTGGCATTGGTATGGTCATGAGTTCAAACCTTGATAAACATGAATTAAACCTTAATTGTTTTTTGGATAGAATCAGTTTTAGCTTGAATGTGAAGGGGCAAAGAAAACCCTAGCAGAAGGGGTAGCCAAGAGGGGCTGAAAATCATTATGTAAGGACCATTGAATAGGAATTAAAACTACCATAAAGTCTATTTTACGTTTTAGCCTTTAATGAGAGGTGAGTTTTGGGTGTGCAAGGGGCTGAATTGGGAGAAAGGCTGAAGCAAAGCATTGGTGAACCAAGGAACCTTCACCTTTTCCGTTTTTAATCAAGAATTCCATGTTAGGGGAAGCTTTCCTTGCATGTGTATAAATTTTGTGATGTGATTCTGTGTTTTGTCATTCACATTTGAAGTTTGCATGTTGGAAATTTCGTGTATGGGTGATGAGAGTAAGAATTGGTTGTTTGATGTGGGTTGTAAAACCTTCTTATGCTTTATGTGGTTTTGGGGATGAATGTTTAGGGTATTGGATGGTTGTTGTTGATTAAACCTCGACTTTTGGTTGTTTAAATGGATATAAAGCATGTTCATATGGTTTGATTGTTGAAATAGAATGAATGGGAATGATTAAACTGTATTTGGCATGGTCTTGGTGAATTGGGTGTGTGAAGAGAGACGAAACTCTGCAAGTTTCGCCCAAGCGAGTCTCTCTCGCCTAAGCGAGAGTTGCAGAATCTCGTTCCTAGTTTTGGTTCGCATTTCTCGCTTAGGCGACCAATGTCAGTGTTGAGCGATAGGTTCTCTTGCTCAGGCGAGAATGGCTCGCCCAAGTAAGGTCACGATGAGACTTGTGCATGTTAAACGCGAAACCTCGTTCAGGCGAGGAGTTATGTGTGTTTGAGCGAACGATGGTCTCGCCTAGGCGAGAGGAGCCTGCCTAAGCGAGATGATGTGGTGAAGCCACTATTTCACACTCGCTCAGGTGAGGTGGGCTAGCTTAAGCGAGGCCGAGGGACTAACTTGGGCAAGGACCCTTGGCTTAGGCGAGAATGCTGAGAATCCATGCTTGTGGGTACTGCTTGAGTTGTTTTGCTTGATGTTCCTTAAATTATGGGAAGTGTATGCATGTTTGGTGTGGTTGGGCTTGAAGGACTAAGTCCATAGGAATTGGGATGTGCTTGGTTTGAGTTGCGAGCTAGGAGTTCGTGATGGATGGACCACATGCGTAATGTGAATAGTTAGTTCACCGGAGGTACTCTTGTTGGGATGAGTGGGCGAGGGAGTTCATCTCATGCTCGACTTGAGAATGCTATGAGCGAGGGAGTTCATAGTAGGAAAGGCAGGTATGCGGTCCGGGTCCGAGCGAGGAGTTTGGATGACGGGCGAGGGAGTCCGTGAAGTAGGACTACAAGCAAGATAGGCTTGTAGGTTGGACCACGAGCGAGGAGGGTAGTGGAAGCACATAAAATCCCAATAATTAATAGTGCATGCATGAACTCATAACATTTATGAGTGGGGAATGGATATTTTGTTATAAATGATTGAATAATTATGGACGGTCGGGTGGGATTACTTAATATTTATTTTTATCTTTGTGCATAGCTCACCATATATGTTTCTGTGTGGCGATGATCGGGTAACTTGTTATCTGGGAGCAAATGACGTTGCAGGTGAGCCAGGAGATGCTTAGTTGCGAAGAGTGGGAGTAGAGTACATGGGAATTTTGTATAAAGACTTTTATTTAATTTTCATGTATTTGATTACGATTTTCATTACCTTGGATTTTCTTAATTGTAAAAGTTAATTATGAGAATTTGTGGATTTTTAGTGGATATTAACTTTAAAGGTTTTAAAATTTTCCACATTTTTGGGAAAATAAATTGATAATAAATGAGGTATTATTTATATAAATTGTTATTTTATTTATTGTTTTAAGTAATATCCTACTGGGATGTTACAATAAGGCCTTGTCCTCCTTTTGCTTTTGTCATTTTCGTGTTGTTCCATTATTTTCTTTGCTTTTCTTGTTGTTTCTCTTCCATTCACCTCATTGGTTATATGGTTCTTTCCATTGCTCCTTTGGAACCATTCGACCATTGTGCTTAAGAACTCTACCATGGTGAATTTGTGTGCCTTTTTTATGTTTCATTCGGGTCTTATTTCATCTTCTATTTCCTCTATTTCTAGTCATTTTAATTTTCTAATCCATATGTTTTGTTTAGAGTCATGTGTAGTTCATATATGTCATCAATTCCATGTTTAGCATTTTGATTTTTTCTTCTCTTTATGTATTTTTAATTCTGCACCTTAAGTGTTTGAAATGAACACTCTCTTCTCTCTAAGAGCCTTCGAAATGCATCTTCACATCTAGATAACCTTGGTTATCTTATCTTAATGTCCAGTGGAAATTTTCCTTGTGCTTGCTTAACATCAACTAAACTTCAATTCGGTTTGTACTTTAGTGTGCTTTTCTATTTTTAAATTTGAGTTTTGTTCGCTAATTAGATCTTATCAACATCTCAGAGTTAAGTTTCCATGGGGTTTTATTGAGTCATTCCACATTTGATTCCTTTAAGTTTCCTTCCACTCTACTTTGCTTCTTGTTTTCCAACTATATGTTACATGATGAAGCTTTGGTTGTGATGATTTTATTTTAGTGCCTAAAAGTGTTGTTGTAAAGAGAGATTAAAGAAAGAAAAGAGCACTAAAAGAGCAAAGAAAAAGTGCCAAAAAGAAGTGTGGAAAAAGATTAAAAGAAAGTAGCCAAAATTGTGCACTAGAATCATCACTAGCAATTGCATATTTTTTTTCCGTTCTAGTAATCTGTTTTAAACTGTGCACTTATTTTGTTTGATTTATCACAATTAATTAAGAAGTGAAAATTCAGAACTGTTTTAACTATAAATGTATGAGACATTCACGAAAAATACAAAAAAAAATCAAAGAAAATTTTTGAAAAATGAACCAATGATAAATAGTTGAAGTGAAGGCATCTGTTTCCATTTTCTGGCTGACAGCATTGTGAAAAATCATACTAAAGTGCAATTTTTTTAGGCTGTTTTAGTCTATTTTCAATTAGGCTTAACAAAGGTGGATTAATTCACTTTTTTTTGGGTCTAACATTGAGATTAGAACATGCTTCTTTGCAGTTTATTAGATTTTGCTTTTTGTTTTTAATTTGTCAATCCATTCTAGAACCTTTCTTTAGGTGCTCATTTTGATGTGCTTACTTTCTTTCTATGCCTTAATGTTTTGCTAGTCAATTCTTTGGTTATCTTTGAGTATGTCACGACTTTCATTCATTTGAGTTTTGCATCCTTAACCTTTTAGCTTTATTTCTTGCCCTCTTTTGGTTTGATTATCATATTTGATGTAGTTTTTCTTTTGGAGGTGAACTAAATTTCCTAAGATAGCATCCTAGGAAAGAGAGTATCTATCCTTGAAGGAAACTTCTCTTTGGTAAAATCAACAAGAGGAAGTGTGAGAGTGAAACACTTCATGAGGAACAAAAACCATAAACCCAAAGGGAGAAAGTGGCATGAAGCAATTTAATTTTAGTGCACTTTGATTGTATTTACTTTGAGTTGTAAAATTGTACTTAATCCTTCTACTTAGGTTTTTCGACTAGTTTTGTTTTGCTTTCTTTTATCTTTTGCTTGTTTTAAAGTGCATGCTGATATTTCTGTTTTAGGTCTCTGTGATACTTAAGTGCAATATGAAACAATTAGTTTACCCTTCTTTGGCATAGGATCTCACACACTTTCAAAATTGTTTCCACAAGTAAAATTTTATTTCATTAGAATTTTCATTGAGAGTTTATGTGAAAGTCATTTAGAGATTTATGGCTAGGAAAGGCTTGGTTTCTAAGCCTGTCCATGAGACTCAACTCCCTTTCCTGTGAGCATCTCTAAATATCTTTTCCTTTATATTCTCTTTAGAAATTCTTAAAGTCTCTTTGTGAAAATTGCTTTGATAAAAGTGTTAGTTTTAAAAGTGTTTTGCAAAATGAGTTCATGTATGTATGCTTATAGAAGTTTGCATTTAGGTAGTCATCGTAAGAATGAGATGCATCATACATGTGACAGTACATTCCCTTTCTTTAGTAAGAACATAATTGCATTATCATACATAACATGGGAAAGGGAAATAGAGGAGTTGTTGCATCCATTCCATGTAAGATATAGTAAATATTACGAGCTTGCTTTGTGCATTTCTAGTTTCGTAGGATATCCAAGAAAGTGGTGGGATTATAGGAAGTTTAGGGTAGAAGAAGGAAGAAAAACTATGATTCAAGATTGGTATGAGTTAAGAGCATGCGGGAGAAGAACATTCATTCCCCCTTCTTTTAATTTAAATCATGAAATAGAGAAAAAGAAAATTGAGTTAACAAGAAAGAATGAGTAAAAGCTCATGTTGTTACACCAAGAGATGAGGAAGTTAGGGGAAAAGCAAAGAAAAGAAATCGAAAGAAGATAGCAAAAAGAAAGAGAGAATTTTGACAAGAAAATGAGAGAGGAAGAGGAACGAGAAAAATACAAAAGAGAAAAGGAAGAGATAGAGAAGAGAGAGCTTGAAAAACAAGAGAGGTTAGAGCTTGAAAAAGAGAGTTATAAAAGAGAGAAAAAAGGAGAAAAGACAAAAGGAGGAGCTTGAGCGAAATAGAGGAAGCTAGGAGAATCAACCCTAAGGATTCACAATCCTATGTTCCTTCCTTAGTATTTGGGACCAAGCTCTTAAAGGGAGTAACTAATTCTTTAAATCTTTTTCCTTTCTTTAAACCTTATCTTGATTTTGAAAATTTTTCAAGTTCACATAATCCTTCAATTTTTCATCATTCAACCTTTCCAAATTCTTCAATTATTTCAAACTTTACCATGGATTTTCCAAAAACACACTTTGACTTAATGTTACCTTTCAGGTATCCATTAAATCAAAGTGTAAATCATTACTTTTGTGAAGTGGGCCTTGTACAAAATTCTTTCAAAATTAAAAGGCCATCTTCACGTATCTTACGTAATTATACTCTGCATGGTGTCCAAGACTTTAATGAAATTTTATTTGATCACTATTGTAGATATATTTTTGATCCAAAAGATAACAAAGCATTCAATGCTATAAGCCATAAAGAACCTTTGTGATCTGATGACAGATCCTCTTCAAGAAGGAGGGGATGATGGAAATCACCCCAAGGCCTTATAGCTTGGGCCAACACGTTATCCCATTTTCTTTATCTCGTTTTTAAGTAATGTTTGAGCCTTGTATTTTGGGCCAAGTAGTATAGAAAATTTCATTTTGGACTTTGTATAATGGACCAAAATAGAATAAGAAAGTGGGTCAACCAAAGTCAACTTGGGTCACAGCCCAAGGTTGATTAAAAGGTAGTGCATAGAAAGGTTGACCAAGGGGTCAAATAATAAGTATTGAAACTTGATGAGCAAGGCTTGAGTGGCCATGTGTCATTCCATGAGTGGAGAGGATTCTCTCATGTAGTGGCCACATGTCCATCTCTCATTGTGGAGGATTTCAAGCTTACTCTCCAAGTTTTCCAAGATGACATTTTTATGGGTTTGCTCATCTAGATTTAAAACAACTTGCTCCTATAAATAGAGGTCACTATCTATATATTATCAAGCTTTAATTTGAGAAATGAAATGTTGCCCAAATTGGTGCACCTCTCTTATTTGAGCTCACTTTAGAGTGGAATTCTCTCTAGAATCACTCTAGCTTCCTTCTTTAGAGATGGCTTAACTTCTTCGGTAAACCTTAACTAAACACCACACCACACCATCAAACCGAGACAGTTTCCTTTCCTTCCCTTAGCTTCCGCGCAACCTCTCATCATCCATGGAGCTTCCACCTTGCGTTTTCATGGAGTCCCTTAGAAGAAGGCCATCACACCTGAATGCATATTTAGCAGGGAGAGTTAAAAGTAAATAGATAAAATTACTGACGTCTAAACATCATCTGAAAGCAAAGTCCAGCCCTCATCCATGCACTAGATCATACTACAATAGACAATTGGAAAGTCATCACTATAATTACTAAGATTATGCATCTATCATGCAAGAGAAGATTTTGTTGTTCATCTAGCAATGTTACTATAACATATAAATGTGATCAGGAAAATAAAATATACCTGAATCATGTGCCACACACAACACCAAGCTTCACGAGAACAAAAATCCTCAATTGCCGTGATTAAGTCGTCGTTGTTGCTCATGAAGCAACATGCCTATCTCCTTCTCCAATTCATCCCCAAAAAGACCCTCGTTACTTCCCAACAATAGTCTTCTTTCGAATTCAGACAACAATTTTCGACGTCTCAAGTTGATCACGAACCTCAATACATAGCTAAATTATAACCTACGACCAGAAATCAAACCCTAAAACAAAACAAAAAAATAGACTCACGTTTTTCCACTGTATAACATACGAGAGGCACGAAAACACGTACCACGCACAAATAGAAAGAGAGCTTGAAATTCTTCTTGCTACGGAAGCACATGCTCGACAGACTTTGTCAATGGAAGCTCTCAAAGTATTAGGACAATGGAGTTCGACATTTATGGGAGATGATGTTTGCAGAGAGTGTTTTACGGCGAGCGGCAGAGAGAGAGAAAAATATAAAAAGAGGGAAAATGGAAAGTCACTGGAAAAAGCTTCTAATTTTACTGGGGTTTGAAGAAAAAACCTTGATACTTGTCGCGAAGGTTTTCAAAACCTTTAATATGTTTGTGCTCCCTAGAGGAACCTCTATTAATAAACGAAAATGATATTTCAACAAAAATTTTTGACAAGATTTTGACAAATCTGACATGGCACCAGACTTTTAAAATTTTTATTACAAAAAGCTTTACTAAGTGAAAGTTTACACGTGCGACATTGTTTTGTTTCAAAACTGAAATGGAGAAGTGAATTGGAGAGAGAAAGGGAGAACGGAAATGAGAGAGAAGTGAAAGACAGAGAGAGAGAGAGAGAGAGAAAAGTAAGTTCCGGCACTGGAGTCGCCAGAGTACCAAAGACACCGAGAGAGCGAAAAACAGTAATCCCTTGGAGCATTGGGGGCAGAAAGTGAAAAAGAGCGAGGCACTGAAATACAGAGAGAGTTTAGACAGTGGTGGAGACAAAAACGGAGAGAAAAGGAGTGCTGCAAAGGAAGAAGAGAGGAACAATCATTGAAGACTGCAAGAGAGTGAGAGAAGTGAAGCACTGCAGACTAGTAGTTGAAAGTTCGACGCACTGTAGAGTAGTGGTGGAAAGTTCGACGCATTGCAACCGTTTGGGTGGGTTACCGGAGACAGTGCATAGCGGAAGTCGTCAATAACAACCATTTCATCGTGCCCACCATACCATTGAACCCTTCTTTGAGACCATTACAACTCTTATCGGTGCTATGAATGATAGATTAAGTCTACAACAAAAGGAGTTTATTGCTACTGTATGTCATTTAATATTTAAATTGGTTGTTGAGTAAACTAGGTGTCTGTGGCAGTTTCAAATTGTTATATTTGTCATGTCATCTGTAACTGGAGAGTAAAGACTACATATGTGGGCAGTCAAGTTACAAATTGTGGAGCGAAGTTACAAAATTTACAAGAACTGAAATATGGATATGTAATAACATAATGCAGTCACTTACACAAATTTTGCACCATTCAATGTCCATTTAATAAACACTGAATATTCACTGTCGTGGGTGTTTGTGGCTCTTTCAAATTGTTCAAGTCGTCAAATCTTCCATATTTTGGGAGTAAAGCATTAACATGTGGGGAGTACTGGTAGAAAATGTGGACTACACTTGTAGGTTGTAAAGAAATATAATTGCGGTAATTTGATGACACCATGCAATCACCAAAACACTGAATATTGACCATGGTGGATATTTGTGGTTTTTTAAAATTATCAAAATCCTTAAGTCATTCATAAGTGGGGAGTGAACCATTAATATATGGAGAGTGAAGTTGGAAATTATGTTCTAAGGTCACAGATATTTAAAAAGGTACAAAATTCATTTTTCATCAAGCAATGCAGTAATTATCACAAATTTTCTATCTACCAAAATGCATGACCAAAACACTAACCCTTGGTCTTTGTTGAATGTTTGAAATTATCAAAATCTTCATGTCATCCATAAGTGGGGAGTCAAGCATTAATATGTGGGGAGTGAAGTTGGATATTATATTTCGAGGTTGCAGATTTTTGTAAAACTAATTTAAATATGGTATTGTGTTCACATTATTCACTCACTTAAACAAATTTTCCATTTTCCAATTTTCACTGACTAACGTGGGTGCTTTATTACTTGACAATTGACAAAATACTTCACTCGTACGTAACTGGGGAGCAGGGAATTACTATGTGGGGAGTTAAGTTGAACATTATGTTTTCCAATTGCATATATTTTTAAAACTAATTTAAATATCGTATTAGGATCTCACAATTCACCCACTTAAACAAATTTTCCATCAGCCAATCTTCATTCACTGACGTGGGTGCTTTCTTACTTGACAATTGACAAAATACTCAAGTCATACTAAAGTGGGGAGTCAAGAATTAATGTGTGGGGAGTTAATTTGAACATTATGTTTCCCGGTTGCAGATATTTAGAAAACTAATTTAAATATCATACTAGGATCACACAATTCACCCACTTAAACAAATTTTCCATCATACAATCTCCATTCACTGACATGGGTGCTTTCTTACTTGACAATTGAGAAAATACTCAAGTCATATGTTACTAGGGACTTAAGAATTAATATGTGGGGACTTTAGTTGGACATTATGTTTCCAGGTTCCAGATATTTTTAAAATTAAATTAAATATCGTATTGGGATCACACAATTTACCCACTTAAACAAATTTTCCATATTCCAATTTTCATTGACTGGCGTGGGTGTTTTCTTACTTAACAATAGACAAAATACTCAAGTCATATGTAATTGAGGAGTCAGGAATTAATATGTGGGGAGTTAAGTTGAACATTATGTATCCAGGTTGCAGATATTTTTAAAACTAATTTAAATATCGTATTGGGATCACACAATTCACCCACTTAAACAAATGTTCCATCATTCAATCTCCATTTACTGACGTGGGTGTTTTCTTACTTGACAATTGACAAAATACTCAAGTCATACATAATTGAGGACTCAAGAATTAATATGTGGGGAGTTAAGTTGAATATTATGTATCCAGGTTGCAAATATTTTTAAAACTAATTTAAATATCGTATTGAGATCACACAATTCACCCACTTAAACAAATGTTCCATCATCCAATCTCCATTCACTGATGTCGGTGCCTTCTTACTTGACAATTGACAAAATACTCAAAGCATACTTAAGTGGGGAGTCAAGAATTAATATGTGGGGAGTTAAGTTGAACATTATGTATCCCGGTTGCAGATATTTTTAAAACTAATTTAAATATCGTATTGGGATGACACAATTCACCCACTTAAACAAATGTTCCATCATCCAATCTCCATTCACTGACATGAGAGCTTTCTTACTTGACAATTGACAAAATACTTAAGTCATACGTTACTGGGGACTCAAGAATTAATATGTAGGGAGTTTAGTTGGACATTATGTTTCCATGTTGCAGATTTTTTTTTAAAAGTAACTTAAATATGGTATTGGGATCACACAATTCACCCACTTTAAGAAATTTTTCATCATCCAATTTCCATTTACTAATGTCGGTGCTTGTCTTACTTGACAATTGTCAAAATCATTAACTCAATCCGTAAGTGGGGAGTCAACTAATGATATGTGGGGAGCAGTGTTGCAAATTCCTAATTGCTCTTACAGGTGGTTAAAAAATTAAAATATCATAACACACATTGTCCTTCATACAATTTCAATAAACGAAACACTGCATATCCACCATAGTCTGTGCTTTTGTTGCTTGAAAGTTGTTAAAATCCTCAACTCATCAGTAAGTGGGGAGTTAAGAATTATTATCTGGGGACTAGTGTTGTAAATTTTGAACTGCAATTGCATCTTTTAAAAAAAAATTCAATATGGTTTTGTGATCACACAATGTATTCACTTACACACATTCTACATCATACAATTTCCATAACCTAAACATTGTATATTGACTAACGTTGGTGGTTTTGGTCCTTCAAAATTATAAATTACATTGAAGCTTAAATAAGTGGGGACTCAAGCATTCAAATGTGGGAAGTATTATTGTAATTTCTACACTGCAGTTGCAGATATATAAAAATTGTCAACATGTAAATGAACAACTGAGTTCTAAATTAATACTCAACCGAACTTCAACAACACTTATGTCCTTCATGTGGGCACCCATTACAAAAAATCAGGGGATCTACCATATTCATTTCATTCCTGTTCAATCCAAAATTTTGCTCTTGGAAGTGCTTTACAATATCATCAAAGAACTTTGATAACAACTAACTTTTAACAAAGACGTCGTAGTATTGAAGGATGTCATGCCTGTGGATGTTGTCAACATCTAGAATCCAATCCCAAATGTATTGTTGTCTTATATGTTGTAGTTCTTCCTGCCAAACAAATAACACAAATGTTACTGCATACATCATACTGAAATAGAAATTAAATTCTGGATGGAAGCTCAAAACTTTTCGAAAACGAAATTAAATTCATCATCATCGAACACCGTAGGGAAATGTCTAATGGAAGTAAAGCAAACTTACAATGCAACGCTAAGGAGGACGAAATCCTTGTCGTCGACGACGGAAGGTGGTCGTAGTCTCCGCAAACCCACTCCCAACTCTGAATGCAACGGTCTAGATGAATAAGGATAGTGTATGGGAATACTGTAAGTGTCCTCCGGTGTGGACGGCAAAATACTTGTCGATGACAACTTCAGGTCAGTGCATCTCTGAATCTGGTGACTCCGACGACGGCCAGTTGCTTTGTCTCTCTCTCTTTCGCTTCTTTGTTTCTCGCTTTCTCCCTTTCTCCCTTTCTCCCTTTCTCTCTCTAATTAAATTTTCACTTTCAGTTTCCAAACAAAGCAATCCCGCACGTGTAACGTTTCCCTTAGTAAAGCTTTTTCTAATAAGAATTTTAAAACATTGGTGCCACGTTAGATTTGTCAAAATCTTGTCAAAATTTTTTGTTGAAATATCATTTTCGATTAATAAACCTACGTTAAAATTAAAAATTTATGTAGTCTGTTTTAAAGTTTAAGCTTAATAGTTCTGTGATTTAACATGTTCTTATAAGATGGACACTATAGATTATAAACTTTAATAAGAAAAAAACATATAAATTATTTATAAGTAAGTGGATTTCATTAAATTTGTAAAGAGAGATGATAAGGCGGAGAACAGTAACTAAAGAAATAAAACATGTAAAGTAAATAGTTTAAATGCAAAAAGTAATTAAGATTACGATGAAATGACTAACACTTTATTTAGTTATTTGTTATTATTGTTCTTTATTTATTACACATCTAAATATTGACCACACACTACTTTTCATTATTTTAAACATGTGTACCTGCATTTTTTTTTTAACTCCATAGGTATATATTAAAAATAACCATGGCATTACAAACTTAATAAAAAAAGAAAGTATAAGTAAATTATTCTAATACCCTAAGTTTAATTTTGATGGAAAAAGCGTATTAACCACAATCTATATCACATAAGGGAAGTACTTGACCCTACTTCATATACATTATATCCTGCAAACATTTGTGGTGCATACATACAACCTCTCATGTTAAACCATGGACCATTATATTGATTGAAAGATTTTGAGGATAATATATATATATATATATATATATATATATA
>Ga0214543_1006699_pt1 | contig 20321 bp, 9 predicted proteins | sample CNSS2metaG_FD_160094 | JGI IMG/M metagenome (GOLD analysis project Ga0214543, IMG submission 160094) | Root nodule microbial communities from cowpea collected in UCLA plant growth center, Los Angeles, California, USA - CNSS2 | ecosystem: Host-associated > Plants > Roots > Nodule | place: USA...
TATATATATATATATTTTACTTTTCGTTTTTTCTGTTTTTAATTGTTTTTATCCATGTTAAATATATATTTTCTTTTGTTTTTATCCATGTAAAATTCTAATAACTCAAATGAACAATATATCACAGGACTAGAATAAAATGACGAAGACTATAAAACTAAAAATTACGGGGATTAAAAGCCAAGCTAAAAAAAATTGAAATTTAATAACAAAAAATAATTATATTTTAATTCATATAAGTATATTTAAACCCTAACATACAATAATATTGTATTGCATTGCACTAACTTATGTTAAGCTTTGGAAATTTCAAATGTCTAATCAAGAGATAAGCCACACACATCTTTATCTTTATCTTTATTTCAATGAACTACACAAACTGCAAGACCATTTTTAATATTAATCTCTTCTTGATGATGATGGTGAGGTACAAACCAAGGCATATATAGGAATTAAGAATCATGGTTGATGTGGGAAAAGTTGACAGCTAACTAAAGCAACATCATATGCATCACCTTCTGTCCTGTTTATTATACTAAGCAATTCAGTTTGTGGCACACATCACATTCTTTCCTGGTCACAGCCATGTGCATGGCTCATAAAGTATTTCAGAAAACAGTTGTACAATTGGAGGAACCTATTGTAAATGGTTTAAAGTGTTACTAAAAGTTACATGGGGAGTGAAAGATGCCTAGAATCTGTCTCACATAGAAAAAAAAATGGTGTTACTTCCTTAGAGTGGTCATGCCATGTGGCATGAACAAATGGGGTGTCTTCAAATTAGAGCAATGAATCACAATGTTGTGCAGTTTTAATCATTATAGGTTGAAATATGGAAGTGTTGTGCTAAGCATTAGCTTCTGCTACATTTTCATTGGCCTTATCTATCTACCTTATGAACCGTTTTCAGTGTCTTTATGCCTTTCTCAAAAGACACCAAAGTGTTTGATGAAAATAAAAACTCATAAAGTTCATACTTTGCTGTGCTCACACATTTAAGTGTTTTTGTTTAATGCTATATAGACCTGAAAAAAGGTATAGCACTGACTTCATCAAACTAACACAAAGGATATTGAAATTAAACCTTTCATAAATATAGTATTCGTGTACATGACAACATAGATAATGAACCTTTGTTTGCACCAAAAGGGAAAACAACAACAACAACAGATGCCAAACCTTCCAAACTCAGTGCATTTTTAAGGAGGAAAAATTGTGCAGTTTGTCAGGGATTTGATTTTAATATGTTTTTGTTTTCTATAAAGTGATTTGAATTTTACTCTCTAGCTCAATAGTAGATGTAACAACATTTGTTTAGGAATATCTGAGGTGTGTATGAAATGTATCAGTGACAAAAAACAAATTGTGATTGGTTCATTGGATTTCTGCATTAAATTACATTAGCACAGTCAAGAGAAGAATATAGCATGTGGGTGTTCAACAAAATCACATGATTAGAGAGAAAAGAATAATACCAGATACAATAACAAACAATGAACATGAAGGTCTTAAATTAAGGAAGCTGTTGTCATCAAACGAATGTCAATTCTCAATACTTTGCATCCTGTATGACAGCTGATACAAAAAAGCTTGAGCTGTCTGATTCCTATTGGTTGTGAAGGAAAAACATGTAACATAATGCAACCATAAATTGTAAGTAAAAAATGAAATCCCCATAAAGAAATACACCTGATTGAAGGCACAACATATTCCTAATGAAAAAAAGTAGGTTACTTTTATTGTTTATAATAATAATCCTTAACTGATACCTGCCAATGTGAGGTGTGCCTTAGTCCTCAGGAAATGTATTTAGTGGAGTGCATGCATTTTAATCATTTCTATCTGTCAGTGTTCTATCTCAGATTTACTGTCTGAAGGATCTATATGAAGGGTACATTTCCAAAGAAGGAAACCTTCACTCAAAAGAAATTTTCAACTTGTTTGCAGGAAATGGCAACAGGATTTTTGGACAATGCAATGATAGGGGGTTCTCACTCATCAATAACATCATCTCAACAACTTCTTTCAAGTTCAAATTCTACCTCAATGAAAGAAGACGCACCTTTAGCCACATGGATTAGTCACATCCCTGCAAATGTGAGAGAGAAAAACCAATCCAATTCTATCTTCCCAGGTTCAGACACAAAAAACACCTCCATTCCTCTAAATCTTTTGGAAACTCTCCCACCATTGACTATGGCACCATGTTTTGATGAGTCAGTTGCTTCTCTACCCTCTTCTTCTCCCCCACCCAATTTTCCAAACTTGACTTTGGTCCTGCAGGAACCCTCCATGGTGTACTCATCATCATCAAATATGAAAAGTGGTGAGTCTGTAACTTCTAACCCCACTTATCAAGTTCCTAACATTGGGCAAAACCAGCATCAAACAGGTGGTGATGCAGACAAAATGAACAAAAATCTGAAGTCTTTCAATGAGAATTGGTTGAGTAGCACTAGGACTCAGCCTATGAAGTATGGTGGAAGAGGAAAATTGTTTAAAGGGGTGAGGCAGAGACACTGGGGGAAATGGGTTGCTGAGATTAGATTACCAAGAAACAGAACAAGGGTTTGGCTAGGGACTTTTGACACTGCTGAAGATGCTGCCATTGCATATGACACAGCAGCATATATACTGAGAGGAGAATATGCACAGTTGAACTTCCCAGATCTCAAGCATGTAATCCAGGCAAATTCTCTGAATGGAACCACTGCAGCACTTGTGGAGGCAAAACTACAAGCAATATCTCAAGGTTCTCATAGGAAACCTACTGACTCACCAGCAGGCTCAAGCAACAAGAACACTGATGAAAATGCCAAATTGAAAAGTGCAAATGACAAGGATTCAACCATGAAGGAGTGGCAATTTGATACTGAGAGAAGCAAAAGTACACACCATGAGATATCAGATGTGGAAACTGTTCAGTTAAGTAGAATGCCCTCCTTAGACATGGACATCATTTGGGATGAACTTTTGGTCTCTAATTCATGACCACTTTTTTGTTTCTACTTTGAAAGCATACATATATAATAGCCCTTGTTTTATCTAAATTATGTTTCTCATTTGGACCAATGGCACATTGAAGCATCAGGTTATATTTTCCTATTATGATCTATAGAGATGTATTGAAACTAGTATACTCCTTAGTCCTTAATATTCATGGCCAAATACAGATAGAATTTTAAGTTATGCTAAAGGTTCGTAGAATATTTTGCATCTGAACAAATCATTGGTTTAGTAACATCTAGTCAACGTTGAAAACTGTACTGATTGTAATTTTGAAGAAATATTCAACTGTATTTCTCTCTCGCCTAGATTTATAGGCAAAAGAATAACACAGAAGCCAATAGCATAACCTTATTCTTTTGTACTTCAAAACTTGAATACAAGGTAAAATATACAAACACTTTGTCTCCTTAACATTCTACTGCAATATTGATATATACAACACTGTAACACCAAGATTGGGCAATAAGGATTCATTACAGTTCTGCTTTTGTAACAGTACTCTGAATCCATGACATTTGGGTGGATATAGGGTCTTGTATTGTAGCCCTTATGCATTATGCTTTAACTAAATTACATTGTATTTTATTTATGTAATGGACTGTTGGGTTTGAAGAAGAGGGAGAGTAATTCTAACATAGGAAAAAAAAAAATCTGATATTGAAGAAGAGGTAACATTTGAAGCTGGAAAATTATGATTCCCTAAATTTCATTCTCTCTCTGAATTTATAAATCAAACAAGAAGATTTTCTATTTTAATTTCTCTTAACCAAATATGATTTCTGGTCTTATATATGATAATCTTTTAATCGGTTCACAGGAATTAAACAAAGAAAAAAAAAAACAATTCACAGCATTTAGTTTATATGATCAGATTTATCAATAGTTTGTATGAATTTCAGCCTTACTTTTGTTGGGAATCTAACTGTGAATTTAAGTTTCGCATTGGATATAAATAAAAACTTGAGCACTATATAAAAGGAAGACTCATAGATTCGTTGTTTTAAGGTTTTGAATTAAAAGTGGTATTATTTTCTTATGTTGGTTAGACTAAGGTACATTTATGTAATCTCTCCCTAACTTACCTTAAGATTTTGGGTTAAAAGAGATGTTAATTCCGTTTGTAGGTTCGACTCAGGTCACGTTTATCTTCCTAATGAATCCTCGTATAATTAATTATGAGTTAATTTCCTTTCATCTAATTAATCATACACTTCCCTCCAATAAAAATAATATATATCATCAAGATCTGAGAGTTTCTTCCCACATATACAAATACACTAAACTCTTCAAGTTTAGAATTTGCTTCTTCAATCATGCTCATGAAAAGAAAAGAGAAGGTTCCATGTAAGTTCTGGGAAAAAGTTGTACATCATAATATTGTTCTACTGATTGTTTATGCATAAACAACCTTATTATTACAAAGTGAAAGATAACCATAAATAAGATTTCAGAGCATAGAACATAATCTGCAGGCTGAAGAGATTTAACCCTGATACCACATGTATCTAAAGGGCAACACATTACATTATCTAGATAGAAATATTTCACTCATTGAACATCACACCATCCAAGTCAACATCATGCACTTAAAGCCTTAGCTTGTTCAAGTCTAGAACTCACTGCATCCCAGGAAACAAGCTTATCCATGAACACTGATATATAATCAGGACGCCGGTTCTGGAAAAATAACAAATAATCATAGTTAAAATAAATCTATCTGTTGAACACATTTCTCACCAATAATTGCATGAAAAATGCTAGCAACACTATCTTTGGTTGGTGAAAAATTCACTTGATCTCATTTCCAAAATGGTACTGAGATTCAGGTGAATTTCAACCAGTACAAAGAATGTGTTGGAAAAAGAATGTTGGTAGTTTTTCTCTTAGCTATACATAATGGTTTGAGCAACATAGCACCTGAAAATCAAGGTAGTAAGCATGCTGCACAAAAATGAGAAAAAAGATTACACAGTTAGCAATTTGGTATTGATGACTGTTACAAAGCTTGTGTGTGCAAGTTGTTTCATCGGTAACAAACAGAAAACTATTTTGTTTATTACATACCTCCCAAACATCAATGGTAAGAAGTGGCTGCAAGAAATTAAGATGAAATTACATCATAATTTATCAGGGAAATGACCCTCATTAAACAATGAACAATGAACAATAGCATCATAGCTAGTTCTGGCTACTTACATAATAACCTCCCCAAACAAGGGGGTTCACAGCATTGGGACTCTTGATCACCACTAGCTTGTTATCCTCATCAGCTGAAGGAGGATTTGCAGCATTTTCCCCATCAAGTTTGCTTGCTTTATCTATATTTCATGAACAAAAATGAATGAACAAGAAGGGTATGTGAATGTGAATGTGCTTGCTTATATGAACAAGCTCTTTGACTAGTTAAAATTAACTATAATAAAGTAATATTTAGAAATGATCTGATTCTAAAAGGGTGATTTTAACTCACATGCAAGCCAGGCCCATCCTGAACCGAATTGTGTTGCAGCAGCAGCCTTAAACTCATCAAGGAATTTTTCAAATGAACCAAAGTCTCTTTCAATGAGTTCTAGAAGTTCCCCAGATGGTTTTCCACCTCCACCTGGTTTCATGCACTCCCAGAAGAAGTCATGGTTCCATACCTGCAGTGTGCATTACGAGATTAATTTCCAACAAAGACATGGTTTTGAAACAAAGACATTAGAAGATTCTGGTTACAAGAATGCATGCATGCATGCCTGTGCTGCATTGTTGAAAGCTGGAAGAATGTCACCCTTATTGTATGCAGTGACTATAATCTCTTCCAGTGACTTCCCATCAAGCTCTGTCCCAACAACTTGTTTTTTCAGATTTTCCACATAAGTCCTGTGGTGCTTCCCCCAGTGAAACTCGAGTGTCTGCTGGCTCATCACAGGCTCCAAACCATTCTGAAAGATTTCATTATCACAAGCTTTTACAAAATAGGATCAACTGATTACTAATTTTTTCCGGAGTATAAGAGTTATCGGAGATCCCACCTCGACTAGAAATAAGAGTAAGTTATAATATACAGATAAATGCAAACTTCAGATAAATGCAAACTTCACTTTATTGATCGATTTTATTAGATTTACAGTCATTTTTTACAAGTCTTGGTTGTGTGATTTTAAGAATCATCATCTATGTATGTGTCTGTTTAATTAGATTATAGCATAGGATCAAATCACTTTGTCCACACAATGAGCAGAAAATAAGACTAATCATAGTAACCTAGTCCATGCATGTATTGAGATGCCTCTGTATGAATCCTTTCATTTTTAAGTTTATTTAATAATGTATGAAAAATATAATAAGTATTCTCTCTTCAATGTGCAATTCTAATTTGAAATCACAATCTATTGTAACTTGTAAAGCATGCAAACTTTAGGTCTTTTTACCAGTGGATATGGTGGCGGCTTCAGCTCAAACTTTGCATTGACTTTTGGACCCTGCAGTGTATATATAACATGCTTTCTTAAGCAAAAAGGACATGGAAAACAATATGCGAAGAACATACAGGATTGTAATTTTTGTATTCTAGAATATTCAATTCTGAATATAAATTTTTTGTATTTTTAAATTGTACATTTTAAAATAAAAAATAAAAAATACATTTTAAATTATATAATGAGATTTATAATAATTATATTTCAAAAATTGTATTTTAGTTTATATATCCAAGAATATAAAATAAAAAATGCTTTTTGAATGGTCCATTTTGAAATTTAAAATTTGTATTCTAGATTATAGAGTAGAACACAAGAATTTATGGAAGTGTAGGAAGAAATTTTTGGTGATGCAGAAAGAAACTGCCCATGAAAAGGAGGAAAGATAGTTAATGGGCCAATAAATCAGGCCAGCCCAAGTCATGCTTTCTTGGGTTTGGTTAAAGTTGCCTCAATGGTTTTTCTATTTACAGTCCTTTTCTTCTCTTTAAATTTCCCACCCTTTTCTGTGATTTTTAAAGTACTAAAAATACTCTTTCCTTTCTCCTTTCCCCCTTTTCTTCTCTTTCCAGCAACCCTCTTCTCATCCAATCTCATAATGTTTTCCACAACCTTCTTCCCTTGTCTTCTACTATTCCCACCCCTCCCTTTGCCAGTTTCACTCCCATTTTCCCCCTATTTTTTTACTCGTCCAAATAACTCAAAACCTTATTTCCTAAATATATTAAATGCATTTGATAAATTAATCTCTGAAATGCATATAATTATTTTGGAAATAAACTCTCTATACATCGATAAGCTCACGGTCAGAATAACCCTATAACTATTTCACTGAGTAATCTTTTACAACGATATGATCTATGGTGAAATATTTTCATTCCAAAAATAAGTTAAAAATAAAATGTAAAATGATTTTTATTGCTAGTTACTATTTCAACTCAAATTTAGTAGATCCGACTTAAATCAAACATACAAAGAAAACATTTAAGGTAAAGTTTTGAATCTTAAGTAAACACACACATTAAATAACTGACGACCACAACAGTTTTTTTTTTTTTGGGTTTTCAGAAACTGAACATATGATAATAAATTTACGATAACTTTAAAATCTTGTTCAAGTACTGAATTTAGAGTACCTTAATAATATATATACTAAATACTTTTTGAAGTATTTTTGGTGATGAGAAGCATTAATACCTCTTTGAAAAGAAGATTGATGCCAGCCACATTTTGTAACCCTGCAAAGCAAACACGAAGTAAGAGATGATAAAACAGAAATTAAGATTGAAAATAGAACAGCAAAAGTTTGTGAAAAATTTTTGAAAAAAAAGACGCACCCAATGAAGCCATGGTTTCTGAGGCGTGTGGCAAGAGTGAGGCTTTAAGATAAAGGTCAACCTTTTTGTAATTTGCAAAGCAATATAGGACTCAAAAATATGTGTTAGTACAATTCCAATGTTGTAGTACACTATGTTGTGCTGGTACGTACCACAAACAAAATGTCCCAGTACTACAATGTTTCTGAATGATTATCTATTTATCTAATATCTATTACTTACAAACAAAAAAAGTTAATAGTAAATTAGAAATTTTAACAATTGGGGTTATCTCTTTGTCATGATGTTTAGGACGTAAATTAAGAAATATTTAATCAATGCAAAGTATTGTTATGTTTAAAGTAAAATATTCATTTTTTTTTCACTGTCTCGTGTTTTCTTTTTAAGTACAGAAACTCTCGTTTAATATCTTATTGTAATTACTTCTTTATCTTGGGATAAAAAAGGTAAAAACATCTTAATCTTAAATATTAGTTAAAATTAATTAAGACAATAATAAAATAATATCTTCACATATTTTTTTACCTTAACCGAGATCTTCACATAATTGAGAATTTTCAATATAAGCCAGTGCAAGTGTACATGACATTTACACCGTGTCAATACATATTAAAAGAAGGCTACTGTTACATTACTAAAAAAATTCATATTTTCTACCAATTTTATTTTGAATTTTTTTTAGGAAATACTTATAAATTTTGTTATAAAAGAAAATTGCAGAAAATTGCTGCCAATTTTTTTGTAAAACATTTTGTATAAAGCACTTTTGCAACAAATTTTATAGGAAATACCTGCGAATTTTATAATTTTGTAGAAAATAATTACCCACGAATGAATTACCTGCCAATTAAAATTCTTAAAAAAAATAGCAGGAAAAAGTATTTTCTTGCAAATTTTTTTAACAAATTTGCAAAAAAAAATAAAAATCCCATGTAATATGAGAATTTTTAGTAGTATTACTTTCACTTTATATTTATTATTTTATCTTTCAATTTCTTTTTATAAATATAAAATTTCATTTTTTTAATAAATATATTATTTCTGAAAGTTGATTGTCAACGGGTGTTTTTGTGTAAAAAGAAAAACATTTTTCTTAAAAAGATAAAAAATTTTGTGATGCTATACCATGATTATTTTCCTTTATTCCATTTATCCTTTTTAATCTATTTTTTATACATATTTTTCCGTGTTTATCTTATTTTTCTTTTGAATGTGTGGTTTATTTCAAATAATGTTATTTTCGTGTGGTTTATTTCAAATAATGTTATTTTCGTGTGGTTTATTTCAAATAATATTATTTTCGTGTGGTTTATTTCAAATAATATATTTTTTTCGTGTCTCTTAGAGTCATTTTAATTTTTTTATGTATATTATATATTCTTGTAATTAAATACTTTTTGTTTTTTATAGCCATCATTTTTTAAGAAAAGTGATTTCAAAAAGTTTGGATATGATTCTGTCGTTTAAATTTTTTATTTACTTTGATCTTAATCATATGTGTACGTGTCTTCCCGTCTTTTCAATTTAAAATGATGCTATGTATATAATTATATTGACTAACTAATTCATTATTGAATTGCATTCATTAAAGGTAAATTTTTTAGCATTATTTATATTAATTACTAATCCTATATTTAAATTAAATTCATTACAATAAAAGAATAATTTTTATAATTTAAGCATAATTTAAAAATAATTGTATACTAAAAAGATCAAATTAAATAATAATTTTACTATTTCTACATGGATATTTTTAATCGTGAGGAAATTTTGATAATTTAAAATCACTCATTATTTTTTTTATTATATAATGGTTATTTAACAAAGTACATTGTAAAACTGTGATGTATAATTGATTTAAATAAATTTACATGCAAAAGCATATAAATATTACATTGATAAAGCAAGAGAATGTAAAAAATATTTTGTGATGACTCGTAAAAGGTTTAGAAAAATAATATGACAAAAAGAGAAGAACGATCACCCTTTTTTTCCTTCTTGTTTTGAAATCCTAGGCATAACATTTTCATGAGGGATGAATATGACAGTGTTGTTAAACAGAAAAAAAAACAACATGAATGTGTGTCCTTTAATGTGCTCAAACATGTACAAAGTATGCTGTATATAAATTCCTGAATGTTACAAACCAAGCAAAACTTTGACCTTTTGCTTCATCAATCAATGTCACAAAATAACATTCAAAGCAGAAGTTTTAGTCACATTCATTATACGCTAAAATATGCAGCAACCATAACAGCAACATAAACAAACTGAAGTGCATTCTTTGCAGAATAATTGAGAGTTCCAGCTGAAAGATGTGTGCTCTTCTTTGATGAAGGAGAGTTTGAAACTGTGACAGTGTTTTCATCAGATCCAGCCACAGCCTTAGGTGCCATAGTTGGAGCAAGTGCTTTGCCATCATCACCTTCAACATGAACATGAAGTTTCATTCCTCCAAGACAATACAACTTGTTTCCACTTACAAAATACCTGTCTCCACCTTTTCTCAATGGCACTGTTGTGTTACCATTCCCATATGTTGCCAAAACATTAGTCGTGTTACATGTCTCAAAGTTTTCTTTTGTAACCTCTTCCACATTTTGGCCCGATGAATACTGAAAAACTGCAAAAATCAAATAAAGTTATCAACTTGGTGAATATTTCGGCTCTTTAAGAAGTATTTGCATAAGTTTAATATATCAGTATATATAATTCAAATAAATAAGCTGTGGTTATATGAAATTTTCTAGTTTTCTTTTGAGTTGAAAGAAGTGTTAAGTACTTACTAAGAACATCTCCTACTTTGAAGTTCTTATCTGCAACCCATGTATCAAGGTTTGTGCTAATGTCCCAACCAGAGGTATCTCCAACAGTGTAAGTGGTGGCTGAACATGTGAAGGTGATTGTTGCAGAACAGAAGAGAAGAGAACAATAGAACAAGAGTAACTTTTCCATGTTGATAAAGAGTTTTAACAATTTGGACCACAATAGGGTTCTTATATATACTTAGAGTTTGATAACCTACCCAATAAAATGACTAAATTAAATATAAGAAAAATATTTTAAAAATGGAATAAGAAAAAATAGTAGTTGCTTCTGTATTGCAACTTTGGAATGTGCATTTTTCATTAAGTTGGTGTGGTGAGAAGGGGAATTGTGTGTTAGCTGGCAGTGGTTAAACCATATTGAACTGCCATCAAGCTAAGTCATATATGGTGTTTTTATTTAAGACTCAGAGAGGAATACTCAAAATACTATTGGGAAAGTTGTTGTATTGATTTCTACCTTCCTGACAGAGTAACATTTTTCTACTAATTATTGGTGCAACCATTGCATCACTTTTTGAGACATTTTTTTCTTGTCGTGGTAAGGGTTTTCTACTGAATAACATAGATTATTATATACGACATAATTTATGTTAATTTTTCTTTGGTAATTGTGGCATGTAATGAAAGATGAATAAAAAATGTATTATTATATGAATTGTTGCTCAAATAGCATTCCCCATAGATAAAAATATTTTTTTCACAATTTTTCCCTATCTTTTTTAATATGATTTTAGCCTTTTTAAAATATAAAATAACTTGTTTTTTTATTTCTAATTCTAATTACATGAAAAAAAGAAAAAGACGTTGGCTGGTATTGCTTTTTGGGCCTTCAAACCACTGCAGCCCATCTAGTGGGAAATTACCTTTTAACCTTTTACGGACTACCTTCTTTAACTTGAAGTGCATAATTTTGATCCACATTCTCATAAAATTTTATATTTTACATCATACAATTTAAATATAAAATAAAAATATATTCTCAAATATAGAATAAAAAAAATATTTTGAATTGAATAATTTAAAAAATAATTATACTTTAAATTATAGAATTTAAAATACAAAATAAAATTTTTATTTTAAATTATATTTTAAAATAAAAAAAATTTACATTTTAAATTATACAGAATACAAAATTTTATTAGGGAGCAAGAAGAAGAAATATATGAAGATGCTAAAATAAGCTGCGGCTTCGTTTTTTTTCCTAATGGGCTGAGCGTGTTTCTCTAAAGCCCATTACGCTGGTGAAAAAATCAAACAAACTTAAAGAGAGCAATTAGGTTGGAATCAACCACACCAATTCAATTCATGAATCATTCAAGTGATGATGAGTAAGTCCTAAAAGATAGTTTCTGAAGTGTCCAACAAAACCCACTTTGTATAGAGGAAAACTAATAATGAAGTATTTTTCAATCTTAATTCGATTCACTGTATACTTACAACTAAGTGAATCTGAAATCTTACAATTGATCCATGTTTTGTTCTTCTATCGTCCATCTCCAAGTGGTTCCAAAATCTGGTTATGCAAATCATAGAACCTAGAAATTGTGCCGCTACTACTACCATCTCCATGATCAACCATATTAAAATGAGAACGTGGTTTGAGAAAGCTCTCTGTCTCTTCCTGAGATGCAACATCTTTTGCTCCTCCCACTGAATGTTTTTCCATCACCCTTATTCCCTCCAACTCCATTGCAACCTCTTTCATGCTTGGTCTTTCTTCTCCATGCAACCTAAGACACCTTTTTGCCAGATTAGCAACTTCTATCACATACTCAACACTTGCATCACTCACAATTTCCCTGTCCAATATCTCATCCAACCGACCCTCATTCATAGCACAAACAAAATACATAGACAAATTTCTCTCACTCTGAGGCCTGAAAAACGAAAGTGCCTTCTTACTTGTCAACAGTTCCGCAAGAACAACACCAAAGCTGTAAACATCACTCTTCTCAGTTAGTTGACTCGTTTGGAAGTACTCAGGATCAAGGTAACCCATGGTTCCTTGCACCAGAGTTGTGAACTGAGTTTGATCAAGAGGAACAAGCTTCGAAGCCCCAAAGTCAGAAACTTTTGCTGTGAGGTTCTCATCTAGAAGAATATTTGCAGTTTTAACATCTCTGTGTATGATGGGTGTGGAAACAGAAGAGTGCAAGTACGCAAGAGCCTCTGCTGTCTCTGCTGCAATTCTCAAACGCGTTGTCCATGAAAGTTTGTGTTTATCCTCCTCGCCTTCGAAATGTAGATGCTCACAGAGGGTACCGTTGGTGATGAACTCGTAAACAAGCAAAGGAAACTCTGTCTCCAAACAGCAACCTTGTAGTTTGACAACATTCCTGTGGTTGATTTGGGAAAGCACGACCACTTCGTTGATGAATTGCGCAATCTCAGCTTGGTTGGAAACCATGGCCTTCTTGATGGCAACAACACTGCCATTTGATAACAGACCTTTGTACACTGTTCCATGTCCTCCTTTGCCTATGATTCTGTCATCATCGTAGTTGTTGGTGGCTCTCTTGAGCTCCTCAGCAGTGAAAATTGTGGCTCTTTCGGTTGAGCCATTGAGCAAATCAATTTGTCTTTGCAATAACATTCCACCATTTTTCTGAAAATAGTTGTCTCTGATTTTCATGAGCTTTCTATCACGGATTTGAGGGTATATGTTTAGGCATCCCACAACCACTGCCAATAGAGTTAAGCTCAAACCTGTAAACAACAGTAACATTATATCCTTTGTTTTCAGGTACTTATAAACTAGTAAGTAAGAAACATTGTGTGTGAATGTATATGTTTTTTTTTTGCTTACTCAATCCAATTATAAGAATAAGATTCCCTGTGTTTTTGTCTCTTTTGGATCTGCAACCTTGGCCATTTGTCAATCCATCTCCTTCGTGGCCCTTTGGACATGAGCACTTAAAACCTTCTTCAGGGACGTTTTTGCAGGTTTTCTTGTGAATGCATGGATTGTTGTTCAAAGCGCATTCATCCTTAACTGAGCCAAATAAAATGCACAATTTTTGGTTTCAACTAGGCTTTCTATACCGTATATATAGCAGGGAATGCAAAGAAGATCATAGAAAAACATTAAAATAGGACTCATCATTCGCCACAATGAAGCATCAAGAAATAAAAAATTCTGTTTTGTTTATGTAAATTATGATAAAGGCTTGTACATCGAATGGAATGAATAAAAAAAAATCAGAAAAGAATGATATTTTGATAAAGTTCGACAGAATTTGTTTTTTAATACAAATCAAATTTTTATCTTTTATTTTTAAGTCACATCAAACTTTTTTTTATCCATCAAAGTACTGTCACCGTGAATTTTAAAAACATTGTTAACATAACTCTGTTAAAAAATATTTTTTCCTAAAAGAAGTTTCTTTTTATTTTCGTCTTTAACTGCCAGAATCCCATCATAAATTTATCTTATCTATTAGTATCAAAATTATATAGAAAGGGAAATAATACATTATCAATATATTTAAATTAATAAAATTCTTTAAACATGGAATTCTTAAAGATCCATCTATTCAGCTTTCAATCTCTCCACAAGTTACGTACAAGACAAGAGATGGGGCATAGTCTTTTCCATTTCATTTTTTTCCCTTTCCATTCAGCCACCATATAAGGCTTTTTCATTGTGATCAAATTTTAAGATCCACATAAATTATCTTGTTCAACAGGCCATACACATATCACACAGATATTAAATGCAACAGTGATTGATTAATGAAAATTTCAAACTGCCAAGTCACTCTCAAGCAAGTTGATATAGGTCACACGTTAACTAACCTAACATGAATTTCAGAGGTGGCCAAGTCAACTTAGTCAACTTATTAAACAAATTATTTATTCTTAAAAAAAAAAAAACATTGCCCTTAACTTTAAATGAAACACATGCATTTTGACCTACTTAAATTCACTTCCTTTCCCAACCCACCACCGTTCTTTAATTAATAATATAAAAAAATCATGAGTATATAAAAAAATTATATTCTTTTGACATAAATATACTATTTTTTCATGGAAGAAAGAATCCAGTTACTTAAAGGATAAATCTAAACGAATTATTCTACTAAAAATGAGATATTAAAAAGTAAAATACAATCCAAAAATTAGAAATTACCATGGCAACCACCGTAGACGTAAGGGTTTCCACCATGATGGCATTTGCAACGATAACCAATCCCATTCGTTGAATTAAGGCATTTACTGTTCTTATCCTTGCACGCATAGCTACTACGATGTTGTTGCGCATCTTCGCACGTTTGATTTCCCACACCCCAATCAAGCACCAAGGGCAACCTCGGATTCTCGAGGCTCTTAAGATTTGTTGTCTCGAAGTTGTAATAACCTTCCGCAACCGTAAACGCATAGTTACAGGGATTGAAGTCACGTACGGTGGAGTGGTTGTTTATACTCCAACTTTGCATCGCAAAACCATACACTCCATCGGGAACACCGATCTGGCAACAACCAATGCCATCGCATGATCCGTTTCTGATTTCACCAAGCGTGTCACACATGGATACACACCCTCTTGTTGTAACATGTTTTTGGCTGCTATCGTAACCCATGAATACTCCAACGGTGTCACAACCAACTGCAGTGAATTTGTTCCTACTTGGTGAGACTGAAAAGTGGGTCAAATTGAGACCATTTTGGTCCTTTGAGTTATTGCTTTCGGTGCCGTAGCAATCTCGGATTACGGGACTTGAAACTATGATTTCCCCATCTTCTAGTGATATGTTGAGCACCACTATGTTGTTTGTTCCTAATAGAGGAATGGGCGTGGAGGAGTTATCGTTGTTGCAAGTGACGAGGAAAGTGTCGTTCATGTAACAACCTTCGCGTGTTCCAAAAGGGTAAGGAATGTTTAGGTTGCCACAGCTTTGGGGGCAATCTGGAGAGGGTTGAGATACTGCTTTTGAAGCTGCTAGGATCAGAAGAAAAAGTTGAATGAGCTTTAGAATTTTGTTCATAGCCATGGCTGAACCAAAGATCCCTTGTGGAGCTTATCTGAGTGTGGATCTTCTATTACCTACACAATCTCAAGAAGGTTGAAAAGTCAAGATTTTTGGAGTAAACAAGATTGAAACTGAAGCGTTTTGCAGCAAAAAATATAGAGTTTTTGGAGTGTGGAATATTCAGTTCATGTTTTGTTTGAAGCAGCAAAGCAACCAAGTTCTGTTTTAAGATAAGAATGAAATATGATGGTTTACCACAAATGAAGGCGAGGAGAAGTGGGTGATGAAGTTGGCTTCCCTTGCTTTCTCTGATAGTGTTGGTGTGTGGTGTGGTGTGGTTAAGTGTGACATACAATATGCAAACCCTGGTATAGCTTTTGGTTTAAGTTGGGTTAAATGAAAGTTGGGACTGGTCAACCCTCATAAATGATTCTACTATTAGAACTTTCTTTTTAATAATAATTTAATAATAATATGAACTTTATTTTTATCTTTTTTTGCATATTTAGGAGGTTTAGGTCAGCCATTTTTAAGAATAAATAGGATTTTATTTTAAAAAGTGAATTTTCAACCATATGTATTAAATTAGATGGTACGATACTGATTTGATAACAAGTAGTATGATAAGTTCAATAACGAATAAAATTTTCGATAATAGATTTCGAATGAATGTAATATTATCTTAAGAAATTTTTTTAACTATAATTCTATAGTTCATGTTTTCTGTTCTATTTAAAGGTGTGGATATATGAAGAATGAATTGGAAGAATTAGAAAACAAAAGTTGTTCACTTTTACGAAAATTATCACTGTCACTTTGTTTTATTTGATTTGCTTTCTCTTCTTTATCACAATAACTTTTCTATGCTTCACAACCTTTTTTTTTTATTTTACTCGGGAGAACTAGTTGTTGGTAAGGATGTCAAAAAAAATTCTTACATGTGGATATCTGCGGATAAAATTCACAACAGGTAAGAAATGAATATTATAAATGGATACCCCCATGTAACGGGTACGAGTATTTTTTATACCCGCATGTTAACGGGCGGGTACATGTATTATAGTATCCATACTCGCGGATATTCATACCCGTTACATTCTAATTTAAATTAAAAAAAATTATTAAAGCATTAACACATTGATTTTGAATGAGTTATTTTTTATCAATTAGTTTAAAAAAAATTCATTTCTTTGTATTTAAATGAGTTGTTTGCACTCAGTTTGAAATTTATAACTGTTATGCATTGTATTTTTATTTAAATCTATGATTAAAATATGTTATTATATATTAAAATTTTCTTTCTGTAAATATCCGCGGGTACCCATGGATATTAAAAAACTATGCGGATACCTGCATAACAGATACTCGTAAGGATATGGATACGGATACGGGACAAATATTTATCCAGTGAGTAAGGTACAAAAGAGCTACTATTCCTACACTACCTTTCTCGTTGACATCCCTGAGTGTTGGTCTATGACTTCTTCAGCATATCCACTTGTACTCTTTTTTATTTTTTTGGTTTAATCAGTTTGGGGCTAGTGTGTCAAATAGGTACCCGGTTTTAAAAAAGTGTCAATTGCATCCCAACTTTTGAAAATTGCTTCAATTAGGTTTCTTTCAGACATGGTTGACTAATGCCGTTAGTCAACGTGCCACGTGTCAATCTGTGGTTTTTTAGATTTTTTTTTTTAATTTTTAATTTTTAATTTTTTTTTAAATTTAAAAAAAAAATAAAAAAAATGCCACGTGTCAAGTCCCTGTGTGTGACACGTGGCATTATCAGTGCCACGTGTCAGTGTCACTATTAGATGTCATTGTGTTGATTTCGATTTAGTCTCTACATGTGTCTTTTTGTTTCAATTTAGTACCTAAGTATCTGTATCTGATTCAATTTTGTCCCAATTTTTTTTTAATAATTAAAATATTTTTGTAATCCATTTTTTATAAGATTAAAATAATTAAGTATAAATATTTTTACAAAATTAAGTACTAATATTTATAATGTTTCTCACAATTTCAGACCAAATTTATTATTTGTATAAATGTTATACTACTATTTTTTTATTAAAAATGACTTTTTAACATATTACTTTATTAATTTTTTTTTAATTAAGTACTCATGTTTTGTTAATTTTTTTTTTCAAAATAGAACAATATTGTCTCTTACTAATTTTAAATCAAAATTTCTATTGGTATGAATGTTATACTATTTTTTTTTATTAAAAATGACTTAATAAAATGACTTTTACCACTAAATTTTAATATAAATATCAAATACTTAATTTTTTTAAAATTTTTATACTTAATTACTTTTAATTTTATTAAAAAATATTTTAATTATTAAAAATTATTAGGTCAAAATTGAATCAAATACACATAAGTAGGTACTAAATTGAAACGAAAAAACATAAATGGGACTAAATCGAAATCATCACAATGGCATCTGATAGTGACACTGACACGTGGCATTACAATGCCACGTGGCATTACAATGCCACGTGGCATTACAATGCCACGTGGCACTGATAATGCCACGTGTCACACATAGGGACTTGACACGTGGCATTTTTAATTTTTTTTTTAAATTTTAAAAAAAAATTTAAAATTTAAAAAAAAAAAATTTAAAAATCAAAAAAATCACAAATTGACACGTGGCACGTTGACTAACGTCGTTAGTCAACTCTGTCTGAAAGGGACCTAATTGAAACAATTTTCAAAAGTTGGGATGCAATTGATACTTTTTTAAAACCGGGTACCTATTTGACACACTAGCCTCAAACTGGGTACTATACGATTAGTTAAACCTTTTTTTTTTTCTTTCTCTTAACTATTCTTAGTCATGAATTACTTAAATACTGTTGATGTAAGTTATGTTGAATTAAGTATTTTTTTTAAGAAAAACAAATTTAAGACTAATAATAAAAAGAATGAGATTAAGAGAAAGTTTTACTGAAAAACTAAGCACTATTGTGTAACAAATTAGTTAACTACTTTTATTTAAGTAATTTTGATTTTTTTATCAGTTTTATAATTAATTTATAATTTAATTTATTTTAATATTTATAAGTTTCTGATGAACTTGGTATACAAATACTTAAAAGAAATAAAAGTAAGGATGAATTTGAAGAATCGTATAAATCGTGAGGAGATCATGATTAGAAAAAAACAAATTTCAATGTTTCGAAAGTGATTATTTTACACATTTGTCACATCGAGTTAGGGTTTCTTCAGTGAAATTCAATGGTTCAGGGAATAAAATTTGAAAAAGAAAATCTGAAGTTGCTAGAAAGCAACAAAAAAAGAGAGAGTAGATTCTCAAGTAGAAGATGAGCTAAATATCTAAAACTACAAAATACATACATTTTATCTAGTGAAATTTGATAGGTCTATATTCAACCAATTTCTTCATGTCGAACATCATAAAAAAAGATATGTGGTATATTTAGAAGTTACAAAAAAAAAGGTTTAATTGCAAATAAATATATAACTTTTTTTTTAACAATTCATGATGATTAATTCCCAATATTAATGTTGTCAATGTATAACATGTTATAAGTACCAAAAAAAACTTGCGTTTATTTTGATTAACATTAGGAAATAATTGAAACAATTAAAGAATATTACCTTAGTCATTTAATACACCTTAAAGTCACTAACTTATAAAGTTAAAACTATAATTAACTAAACATTCTTTCCATTTAGTAAATCTTTTCCAGCACCAAAATCTTTGGTGGAAATTTCTTCTGCACTCACAATAGGTAAGAAACCCATTTGAGTTCCGTCACTATCGCTTTCAATTTCGCCTTCAAGACTTAATCCTTCAATTCTTGCTCCAACGGGATCTCCAATGGTTCCTGCATCTGTTAAGAAGAAGAAGAAGAAAAAGACTTATTAGTCAAAAAGAAGAATAAGAAATAAATGCCATATTATTTTCTTAAAATATAACAAAGTAAACAATGACTGAAATATAATCAAAAGAAAATATATAGTACATTTATGACAAATAGTATCTTGTAATAGTGATAATAAACTTATTTTTATGAATATATAATGAAAAAACTGTTAGGGACGATTTTTCAATATGTTTTTCTTTATTAATTAAAATTTATTGAAAACGATAAAATCTAATAATTCCTCTACATATTTAACGTCTCTTCATTATTTGGTAATTTGAAATGCATTTTAGTGAAATTTCATAAAATTGTATAGGGAAGGGTGTAAGAGAATATATTCTTTGCACTAACTTTAGTTTTAATTTATTTAAAAAAATTAAAATTGTTAAGTTTCATATCTCAAGATATATGTATAGGTGGTTTTAATTTATTTAAAAAAATTAAAATTGTTAAGTTTCATATCTCAAGATATATGTATAGGTGGTGAAAGGGTCAATCCGTTTTGGCCGACCTCTTCTTATCTTGCCAAAAAATAAGTATGGCCGAATTGGTCTTCACCAAAATACGGATTAGAAAATGCAATTTTATTTATAATATATTAGTTAGTATTTTTAATTAGATAAATTAAAATAATTATTATATTTAGATATTTAATTATTCATTAATAATTAAAATTTAATTTATAAATATTAATAATTTAAATTATAATAATATTATATATATTTATATATTTACAAAAATATAATATTATTTTTTTATTTTACTTTTTATTTTAACTCTTAATTTAAAAAAAAAAAAAAATTTAAAAAAATTAACT
>Ga0214543_1006701_pt1 | contig 20318 bp, 6 predicted proteins | sample CNSS2metaG_FD_160094 | JGI IMG/M metagenome (GOLD analysis project Ga0214543, IMG submission 160094) | Root nodule microbial communities from cowpea collected in UCLA plant growth center, Los Angeles, California, USA - CNSS2 | ecosystem: Host-associated > Plants > Roots > Nodule | place: USA...
TACTAGTTTAAATTATCAATTAGATAACTTTTCTAAAATCAAAATAAAAATTATGAGGAAAAATGATATTTTAACATTCAATATTAAAATATATTAAAAGGACACATGTTTTAAGGATTTAAGCAACCAAATAATTAAAATTAAGAGAATTAGATATTATAATTTACAAAATAAATGATAAATAAAAATATTAAAAAAACGTCAAAATTATTAAATATAATTCTTAAAAGATATTTAATTTAATAAAAATTACATTGTCAATTTAGTACAAATCCAAAACAACAAATACTACAATAAAAAAAAATCAAGTTTTAATTTCATTTATTTTGAAATGATAATTACTAATAATCGTACATAAAAGTTCAAATAAAATTAATAGAACTAAATGTTGTTTAACAAACTAATAATTTATTTTGTTATTAAGATAAAAAAAATATAACAAATTCTATACATACTATTTACCAATATTAGATGGATTGTTTGAAGATATTATTATAACGATGCTCCCTATAATAAATAATTTTTCATAAATGTTGAATGGCTTTTACAGTCTATATCAAAAACGTAAACTTTTCCTCAAAGTAAGGTGAGGCAAGCTTTTCAATTAACAGAAGTTGCTTGCATGTATAAAGGTTGACCGATGGATGTGTATTAAACATAATTTAATTTAGTTTTAATTAAGTTTTAAATTTTAAACTTTTGTTAAAATGTTATGTCTGAATAAGTAATAAAAAACATTTATATATCTAAATTTAAGTACTGTTGCTTAACTTTTCCATTAAAGTGACGTAAATGTTATTTGTTTAGATCTATCAAATATTATTTTATAAAAACAAAATTATAAGATTATAAGATTATAAAAGTATGAATATGAACAAAAGAGTAGAAATAAATTTTAAAAAAGATATTTTTTGCGATTTAGTAATTAATAATTAAATTGAATAAATATTACTACCATTAAATGTCCTTGTTGTTTGTAGAGTTGTTAATTTAATTTATGGTTCATAGGTTACTGCTAGCCCATTCTTGAATAAATCCTTTTTGAGGGAACTCTAAATGGTGAGGATACAAAGAAGTCCCAGTTTCCAAAACTCCTTTTTAAGTGAGTTAGGTTCAAGGCCAAGTTGGGTTAAGCTTGAGGGTTAAGATGGGTCAACATAGGTTGATTGACGAGTCAGTTAAAAGGTAGAAATGGGTCCGCGTGCGCTGGAAGTCGAGATGGATCGATCTTGATAGAAGATCGAGACGGGTCAGGCTAAAAGTCGAGACGGGGTTCAGTCCTGTTTAAAGTTGAGATTGACCAAGCCAACTTGGAGGTCGAGACGAGACTGCCCTAATCGAAGGTTGAAACGGGTGGGCATAAACTAAAGGTCGAGATGTGCCATCCGAGCAGATGCTCGAGATAAATTGACATAAGATGAAGGTCTAGATGAGTTGGCTCAGGCCAAAGGTCATGACTGCCTAACCTAGGTCTAAGGTTAAGAGGGGTTGGCCTGTGTCGAAGGTCAAGACGAGTCGACAACAGAGCCTATGAATTTCATATACAAAATTATCTACGAACAACATGTCTAATTTAATCTTAGCCACCAATTTTGTCATTGATTTTAGCTACCGATTTCAGACATCGATCTAGTCACTCATAACTATTTTAATTAAATTAAAAATGGCACCTGTTAGAGAGTGAAAAAACAATTTTGATTATATTAAATTCTGTTCCTATTAGCGATTGAAGTAGAGACTGAAATTTCGGTTGTTAAATTGGTTTCTTGAAAGTTTGTTCCTATTAGTGGTAAGAATGCATGGCATTCCAAGGAGTATTGTATAGGATAGAGATGTGAAATTTGTTAACTATTTCTTGAAAGTGTTGTAGGTTAACGTAGGTGCAAAACTACTCGTTTCTAAAACTTGTCATCTTCAAATGGATGGACAAACAAAAGTGGTAAATAGAAATTTGTCTAAACTTCTTAGATGTTTTGAAAATAAGAATTTGAATACTTAGGAGTAATGGTTACCTTATATGGAATTTAGGTATAACAGGGTAATTCATTCTATTACTCAAATAAGTCCTTTTGAGGTAGTATGTGATTTTAATCCTCTGACTCTCCTAGATTTGTTTCCTTTACTTAATAATGATTCTATGACTAACAGAAGTTGTCTTGTCAAAGCTACTTTTTTCAGGAACTTGTATAAGGATGTAAAGGCCCAAATAGAAAAACAGATGGAAAAGTTAGATTCTAATGCTAACTCAGAAAGAAATAAGATCTTGTTTCAACATGGCGATTAGGTGTAGGTTCACTTAAGGACAAAAAGGTTTCCTTCCAAAAAGGAAATATAATCTCTTGCCTAGAAGAGATGGTTCATTTCAAGTTCTTAAGAAAATAAATAATAATACTTATATTATTGATTTACCTGCAAATTATGGTGTAATCTCTAGTTTCAATATTAATAATTTATCCACATTTGATAGGCAAGATTTAAATATTAGAAAATGATTTCAAATCACAAAAATTATATATTTTATGTATTTTAATACTTTTTAGTATTGTTTTTTATCGACAATTATTAGTTGTTAGTGGGAGGAGCTGAACCCACAACTTCTTCAACCCTTCTTTTATACCCATCAAACTTATCTTATTTATCCAAATTTTGTCGATAGGAGGGACTAAACCCACCTCATCACTCCTAATATATTTTAGTGTATCATGGTTAAGTATAAAGAATAATAATAGGATTAGATGATGATCGATAGATATTTATCATGGAAAAGTTTTATAAATTTTATAAAATAACAATTCTAAATAAAAATCATAATCATGGAAAAGTCTTTTAAGATAATTTTATTAATAGTATGGAATGAATTGAAATTAAATCCCTTTTTAAATACCAGTTAACTTTTAATTTGTATCAAATTCGAAATATTATATCACTTCATAAGTATTTTAAAAATTAAATAATATGGTGGTCAGAAAAAAATCACATGAGATACTTTTTTTTATTTAGAGTTTAATAAATAGGTTGAATAAAAAATTATCACATTTAAATCTTTTCGTTTTTGGCACAATATTAAAGGACAGTAAGATAATTTTGTTACAAGAATTAAAATATATTTTTGTAAAATAGTGTATGCGTATCAACTAAATGAAGCTAATAAATTTTAATTAGTAATCTCAAAAATTATTTTATGTGGAAGATATATATTATTTATATGCAACACATGATAGATTTTATAGCATATTATTTCTATTAATTTAACTGTTTTATCATTGTTATATATATTACCTTGTTGATGTCAAATTCCATATAAAAAAAAAATATGACAATAATTAAATTGTTATTTATATATTTTAAATGTAATACTTTATGTAAGTTGCATACTTTCTAGCAATCATATATGTACTCTCATTGGCGTGTTTAAAAGAGAGCCAAACATATCTTAAAGATGTGAAGGATATCTACCAAACCCGGTTTCTGCATATAATATATTATTTTTCAATTTCATCATAATGTTTTTTAAATTTTAAATTACTATTCTACCAAAAATATTAATTTACACAATAAAATAATTATTTACAATACATTTTAAAAAATTATTTAATGTAGGTCTCCATTTTTTTTCAAGTTGTTCTCCATTTTTTAAGTAGATCTTTAATTTTGTTTTTCTTTCTATAATATTTTATTTAGCATCACCTTACACTACAAGAATATATTATTATAGTTGAGAGTTTTTACGAGAGGTTATAATAACCTCTGTTAATAGATGTAGATAACAGAGGTTTTATAAACCCCTTTTAAGTATCAGGGGTTTAAAAGAAACCCAGAAAAATTTTATAATATTTTAAAATTTTAATTTGACTATGTTCTTGAAACTCTTTTGTTGAGGAAGAAGAAAAGTGTCGTTGTGGCTCATGAAACTCTTTCGCTGAGGAGGAAGAAGGTGTCGCGGTGGCTTATGAAACTCCTTCACTCAAGGTAAATTGTTTACCTCTCAATTCAATCATTTTCGTTTCTTTCATTTTTATTTTTGACTCGGTGGCTTTCGACTTCATCTTCATCTCTCTGACTTCACCTCTTTCGATTTCAATTTTCAATTTCGTCTCATTACTTTCATCGATCGTGTCCTAGGAATTGTGGCTCAGCCTTCGGAGGAAGACGTTTTTGATTTTATCTTTCTCCTTGAATTCAGTTCAGGTAATAAACATCGTTTTCCATGCTTTCAATTTCGTCATTCTTTCGATTTCATCTCTTTGATTTCGTCTCAGTTCAATTTCGTCTCTCTGATTTCAGCGTGTCTCTCACCGTTCTCACCTCGAATAGGTTTATTTATTTATCTCTTGATTTTGCCCTAACTTCCCTGATTTTGTTTTGTAGTTATCTGGTTGTTTTGGAGTTCTACTGATTTTCTTGACTTTCCTGATTTTGTTTCATCATTGTCTTGTATCAGTCGAAATTGGTCTTCTTGTTTAACTAATTGACTCATTTAAAAAATTATTCTGCATTACTAGTTCTTTTTATTAGGAAGTTAGAAGAAAAACCAAAATCATCCAGACACAAAAAACACATTAATAACTAGCGTAGAATGGAGTTGGCTATATGCCCCTAAGCATTTCTAAAGCTAGGAGTAGTCCAAATTCTAAGGAAGTAAACAAAAAGTAAACAAAAGAAGAATTCTATCTAGTATGCTAGTTTAGAATGAGGTGGATATGGAAAAGTGGGTAGTTCTCTTGTATAATGATTAGGTGATTGAAAACATTATTTATCAGCTTGTGAAATGCAGATAACAGATGACATCACTTGGTTTCATGGATGTTGCAAGGTATATTCTTTCCTTTTTTTGTGTTCAGATCAAACACTTTATTCTTCTGTTTTTTTGTGCTCACTAGGAGTTTTTAGATATTGGATATTTTTTGTTTAGTTTAGTTATTTTGTGCTCACTATAAGACTAATATAGAATAGTTTTCATAAAAAATTGCGTTGATATTAATCTGACTCTATGATCGTGCTACTGATTTTACTGTATATTTTCTGAATTGGGACAAAACTTCTTGACAGACGAAACAAACATAAAGGTATGAAGGTTCTTTTTTAGGTGGTTAGTTTCTACTTTTAGTTTTAGTTTATATTTTAAATTATGTCATAGGCAAGTAGTTTATATTAACTAATAACTTTGATTGCAGAGGGTGATAATAGGGAGAAAATGATTTTATTGGAGTCCTTGCAAAGCTTATATTCTTGAGCTTGAGCAGAAGCCTTGTTAGTATACCTAGCAACAGTAATATCATGAAATCATTTCAGACTTTAGATTTCTCTGGTTCAACTTACTAATTTGTCCTTACGGTCTTTCATTTCTTTATCCATGATCTCTTTGATTCTTTTGGACATAGGCTTCTGCAAACCTAATGCTATTGGAGACTTAATTGTGTTTAGAAAGATTGAATCTGTAGGAAACAATATGCAGGGATGACCCCATTCGAAGACCTAGAACTTGCATGCCCTGTAAGACTAGCTAAGGTTCACACTCTACATATCCCCTTTCACTATCTTTGGATGAAATATTGCTTAATCTTTCATTCAGACTCACTTTTACTTAAACCAACTTATTGGTATAGTTAAGTATCATAAAGTCATATCCCCTTATACAACTTAACTTACTCTAAAATATTACCTGATCATTCATTCAGATTTGGGAGTGCCTTTAGAGATTAAATGTAAAAACCACTTTTATTAAAACCTGCTTATTGTTATAATTGATTGTGATTAAATTTTTGTGTTTTTATTTTTCCTTTTGTTGCATAATCTATGTTATTCAATTATATATCTCGTATAATTATATTATATATATATATATGTCGTATATGTGTTCTCATAATATTTTAAAATAAACATAATATAATTTATATCTCGTATGAATTATATATATATATATATATATATATATTAATATGTAAGAACATATATATTAAGAAAAAAACACCACCACGAACACTGGTCCCAAATTCCAGCTTCCTTACAATTGTTTGGTCATAAATGAAGATGAAGTTGAGAATATTGATGCAAAGGCAAAGAAAACAATTTGTCGTATGCAGGCCTTTAATAAATACACCAGCAAACACACCAGAGGCTTACACAAATCTTTGCATTTTTGTTTAACAATTATTGATTTAAATATTAGAAACCTTTATTTTCCTTTTTAAATATATAGCCTAAGGCTACCAAGTATTTCTCCAATCAGATTCTTTAAACTATATAGGGATCTATTGGGAGTTGTAACACTGTCTAACTTGTTTTTCCTTGCTTGTTGTTACAGACATGCTTTTGCAACTCTCTTTTGTTCTTGAAATCTTTATCTTCCTTTATGTTGGTATAGATGTGTTGGATTGGACATTGAAAAGTGGAGGTTTGTTAACGATAGGTAAGTCCTGCATTCTGTCAGATACTAGACCAATGAAAGTAAAGTGGAGCCTTACAATTAAGTATCAATATAAAATTAAAGTCTACTATTTTTATGGATTAAAGAATATTATTAATTTTTACTTGTGGAAATCATGGTAGGTACTTTGTATGTACATTACAGGGCATCTCAAATCAATATTTCCAGAAGAGCATCACAAAAAAATTCCCCGCTACATATATTATCACTAGGTATACATGTTTATTAAATTTCAAGATATGTTTATCAAGTGTAAAGTAAAAAGAAAGAATTTAGTACAAAAATCATTAATTTTAAGGAAGGTTTATTCTCAGAGGTTACAATAACCTCCCGCTAACAAAAACAGATTTTCTCTCCTCAACAAAAGCAGTGGATGCTAAAGTCAAAGTGAGTAAGTTGTTAAAATGCTGACATTTTATGATAAGCAATCTGATGCATGATAATCCAACATAGTGAGTTCTGGATTAGGCAATCTCTAATTTAAATTTAGATGAGAGTAAATGATTAGTTTACTTAGCACACATTTAAATTTTGCACTTCAGGAACTTGGTTAATATATATAAACTTGGTTAAAGCTGATATTAATGCCCAAAGTTGGTTGTCTTGATCCGTGTGAGTAGGGGTAAAATGAGTTTGATTTAAGGGTATATTCTTTTTAGTAACTTGGTGCATTGTTGATGGATAGATATTGATGTAATAAGTGAAATCAGGACAATTTGTAATCTGCTAACAGTTTAAGAGTTATTTGAAGAATTGCTTTATTGAATAAAGTAGTTAGAGGTATAGAGTGTCTGAGACCTTTTCCCTATATAATACTCATTACTGTACTGTTAACAGTAAAATCCTTGGTTTATGATACTGAATGCTGGTTGGTAATTGAAGCTCATTGTTTGGATTTTTTAATGATAGTTCTAAAGTTATTTAGGTCTACAATTTGATGTAGGTTCGTTGAGCTTCTCAACTTTCTTTAAATGCATAATATATATTTTCTATCTCCCTCACGTATATTTTAGCCACATGTGGCTATCAACGTGTATACATACATATATATACCAGTTGCTGATATGTATAATTAATTACAACTTTATATAGTTTATGTGTTTTGATCCTGTGGACCATCCTATTTATATATAGCTTGATTCAATATAAGAACTGGAGAAGTAGCAGGTGAAAATACTTGACTTGGTTTAAATCAAAGGCGCATAGGCAATTTGTTCCTGTAAAAAGCCTAATTATAATCAACTAATTAATACTCGTAGCCTTATACTAAGAAAAATATTTACAATACAATAAAAAATATGTATGTAACACGAAACAATATTAGTTGATAGAGTTGTTTCCATAACTATAGTTTTTTTGTAAAATAAAATAATCAATGTAAATATATGCATCCTGGTATTTTGATATATCGTATTAATAGTGTAGTCTATATACCAAATCTTATACTATAGTATTGTCTATCGTATTGTCTATATACCAAATCTTATACTATACTATATGACAATGGTATTGTCTGTTGAACCGACAATGTAAAACAAAAATTATACATGACAACAGCTTCCATTATCGTATAACATTTGAGTCTAACTATGTACAGTATTTCATGAATTGTTCTAGAGATAAACATACACATACCTGAATAATCCTTAATCTGAAGGTAAGTTGATGAATGACGGTATTATTCCCTTCTGCAATGTGGGTGTTTGCGTCCATGGAAACCAAGCTCACGCTGAGACACTATTTTAAGAATTCCAATAAGCAGATTGACAAATCAATTTGAGAAACTTGTGCTCTCACATTCACTTGCAACTCCACCATTCGCTCCTGTGACGAGCTTGATTCGGGTACATGAGAAACTCAGACACTTAATCTTTCATTCGGAGATAATCTAGCCTTGCTTTCTTCAGTTATAGGTTCTTTGGATGGCAAAAATGATGTCAAACCCTGATTCCTTTTGCTTAGTTGATCAACTTCAGCCATCAGAGAGCTCAATGTGTCCTTTGCTGCTCTTAGTATAGACGCTTTATCTTTCTAACAAGTTGATTTCCTTAAATAGTCATATAATGAATGAAATATGACTGAAATTTTCATTATTTCTCTACAAACATAACATTTTCTTCTTTTCATTTTAGCTGTTTGTTAAAGTTCAAGTTACCTCACTCTTTCTTTTTCATTTGCAGTCAGAGAAGCTCGACTATGAGAGGCTATGACCCACAAATGCTTAATGGATTAATGATACTTTTTTCTTACGCTGTAAGAGAGTATATAATTCAAGAAAGTTTGGAAAGATCTTCAGCCAATAAAACATGTAATCAAGTAGGTTTGGACATGATTAATGATGCATTTGGATATCATCAATATAATGATGGCATGGGGGATGATAAGGAAACGAGTGGAGAGTCAAGCCATAAATCTTGGAGACTTTTTTCAATTGATGCAAGAAGGTAATGAGAGTTTATATGAAGGGTGTGATAAATATTCTAAACTTTCTTTCATTACATTGTATTTTCTTTCATTCTAAACTTTATTTCATTGTACTTTATTTGACTTTATACATGATTAGTTTTCTTTCATTGTAGTTGAAGAATCTTATTAGACTTTCATTTTATTTGACTTTATAATAAGTATAACAAAGATATTTTAATATTTCACTAGTTTGAACGTTTAAACTTTTTTATTTATTTTGAACTTATTGACTATGTTTCTTGTTTTTATGAATGTTATATTTAGTTATAAACAAATATATAAATGTTAGAATTTTTTCTTTTCATATGTTTTATGAATTTTATGCATTCAAAAAGTATAATAAATAAAATTAAGGAAATTTGAAAAGTAAAAACATCAATAAATAATAAATTGCATTGTAGGGGTAAAAATGGACTTTTTGTATTATTATACCGTATAAAGGATTTAAAACTACATACAAGGAATAGGAACTACAATTACAAAATCGCGATAAATACTAGGGTTCCAAAACCGTCGGTAATTACCAGGGGTTTTAAAACCTCAAATAAATACCAGGGGTTTGAAACCGCTGGTAATTACCAGGGGTTTCAAAACTGCTGGTAAGTGCTGTTTTACCAAGGGTTAGTCAAAATCGCCGGTAATCCGTTAACGACGCTAGTTTTTCTAGAAGAAAAACAAACTGCCGGAAACTCCTTTAGTGGGGATTAAAACCCCCGGAAATGCCATAAATAATCTCTAGTAAAAATTGTTTTTGTTGTAGTGTTAGCAGGAGTATTACAATATTACATAGGTGTGAACTTAGAAGGCTAGGGCTTATATTTTAGTTTTCATATTTCTTAAATATTTTTAAATTATTTAAAAAAGCTGTGTTCAAGGACTAAAATAATTTAAAGGCTATAATTTAAAATACTTTTAACTCTTTATGATTTTTTTTTAAAATTTGAAGATTATTTCATAATCAGTGAGAAGCAACAACACATAATGACATATTTTTCATACAATATGCAGTAATAACATCATGGAGAGATTGATACAAAATTTTAACAACAAAAAAAAAATGATGGGGCACAAAATATGACAGAAATGAAGAGCAATTGAGAGAATGAACAAATTGAGAATACCGATGTGAGCGATTAGATTAGTAGTTAGTAATGAGAAGGGCAGAAAATAGAGTACAAAGGCAAGGAAAGGAACAGTGAAGCATTGGTTGCAGGTGGTAGTGCAAAAGGAAGGAGAAGATGGACCCGTGGAGGTAACAAGAGATACCACTTACGGGTTCTTTGAGGAGAAACACCAAAGAGATTTATGAGCAAACCCTTATTAAAGACACTTCCTCCTTAAATATTAATGTACAGTGGATCTAAATTTATATCAAATGGTTGAGTACCCCTTTCAAAAGTTTAACTTCAGTTGTACTCCTCCTTAAATGGTTTGTCTTACCCCTGTTTTGGACTACGTGCTTTCCCATATTAATATCATGGACTCTTATTACTCCCTCATGTCTCTGGAAATAATTTATTAGATTTTGATGGTAGGTACAACGAATAAATTTCCTTTACTTAATGTTAACAAAAAAAACTTAAATATTAATGTATATTTAATTTTATATTCAATAAATAGTTATCGATATAGTTGGTGATTTGAGTACTGACAAATTTTTCATTCTCATGAGTATTTGTGTATATAAAATTATCTACGTATGCACATTCTCATGGATATAATTATCTACGATCTAATTATTTACGGAATAAGTTTCGTAGGTAATTTATTAATAACATCAATTTATTTATGAAAATTTTTCATTTTTTACAAATTTTGAACGTAGATAATAACCAAATCCATTAATTCGTACCAAATTTCTTCTTCTTCTTCTACTTACATTGAGCGATCATGATGTAAGAAAAATCCATGGACATATTCTTCATTGTGAACATACCAATGAACAAGGACCACCCGAAGAAACCTAAAGGTGCCTCAATTGTGTGGAGACGAGAAAGAAGAATGATGGAGCAGGTTCGAAAATGCGTCGCTAGCTAGATTGAACCTATGCGAACATAAAGGGGTTCAATCTGTCTTGCCAATATGGATGTGGTTCGATAAACCCACGAGATTGGGTTTTCCATGATATAAAAGAGTTTTATGGTTCTTCGAAACCCTTGAGAGAGGACAACGAGACCAGATTTGGGGATTTTCTTTGTTAGGGTTTCAAAATCTCATAATTGGGATTTCACACAATTATAGTTCATGGAACTAAGGGACCTCAATCATAAACTAACATAGCTCTGATACCAATTGTATGTTTATAAAATATAAAAAAGCAATAAACCCTATAGGTAATTAATCAATTCCCAATATCTGAAAGAATTAAATACGGAAGCATACCTGGATTGGTCATTGGGAACAATAGATAATAAATTTTGGTATCTAATCGTCCAACCGTAAATAATATGGAAGCATACTTCTTGATTTTCTCTTCTGATAGGGATAAAGAAAAAAGAGAAAAGAACATAATAATATTGTACATGCTCTCAGATAGGGACCATAACTCTTTTATGTAACCTTTGTTAATTATTATTTTTCTAAAAATCAATATTCCTAATTTATCGCATTTATCAAATTATAATACTATTTCTAGAAGAAAAACACTTTTTAGAGACATATATGACAACGATTATAATAAAATGCCACTATATTAGAAAAAAAATTATATAATATGTACAGTCAGTTTAAAATCGACTACATCTTTTACGTATGTTTTTGGTCGAGGTGAATTGAGACATTGTCCTTCATTTTGCGCTTCTTGTTTACTGCCACTCGCGTTTCTCCTGTTGCTCCTCTTCATCATTTGTTCTTGCATCTATTCTCGTCTTCATGATTGTTCGCGCTTCCTTCTAAGTGTTAGGTAAACTTAAATGTGGGTAGTTGGTAGTTGGAAGGTGGGTAGTTGAAAGTTGTTGTATTAATTGTGAGTTAGGTAGTAGTTATATTTAATGAATGTAGTTGAGGGGTCATGTCCACAGGCCTATAAAAGGACCATGTAGTGCTTCATTTCAAAACACAACAAATCTCAATATCAAAGAGTGTTTATCCAAAGAGACTTGTATGTCAACAAATTAGTATCAGAGCTTGAGAGCCTGAGTGTTTGAGTGAGTTAGAGAGTTTGATCGAGATGGCCAGCTTAGCTAACAGCATGCCCCTGCCGAAGTTATCAAATGGCGTCAACTATGATAACTAGAGTCTGCAGATGAAGGCTCTCCTTGGTTCCTAAGAAGTATGGGAGGTGGTCGAAAATGGGCACCAAGAACCAGAGGATATTGGAGAAATGACGATAGCTTAACTTGCTACGTTAGAAGCAACACGAGTAAAGGACAAAACGGCTTTGTACGTGCTGTATCACGCTGTTGATGAGTTCGGCTTTGAGAAGATAGCAAATGCTATGTCTTCAAAAGAAGCGTGGGATATTCTGGAGAAGGCATACAAAGGGGATAACCGTGTCAAGCAAGTTCGGCTTCAAACTCTCAGAGGCGAGCTTGAAAGGATGAGGATAAAGGAAGATGAAGGGGTTGCCGAGTACGTCTCCCGAGTTGAGACCGTAGCAAATTAGCTCGGTAGAAATGGAGAGACGCTGCCCGCTTGCCGAGTGGTGGAGAAAATCTTGAGGTCGTTAACCGACGACTTCGAGAATATAGTTTGCGCAACGCTCTCGGTGGAAGAGCTTGTTGGGTCGCTTGAAGCGCATGAGCAGCAGAGAAGGAAGAAGAAGGAGGAGTCCCTTGATCAAGCACTCGAAGCAAAGGCAACCATTAGGGAGAAGAAGGTTCCTTATACTCAGAACACTCGAGGCTGAGGTGGTAGAGGTAGAGGAGGATATGAAAGAGGTCAAGAACAGGTCGGCCAACAAAATTGGCGTGGACGAGGACAAGGTGGAGGTCGTGGTGGTAGAGGTCGAGGAGGTCAGTCGAACAACTCAGGAGTTGAATGCTTGAAATGTGGTAAGTACGGTCATTTTTCTAAAGACTGCTACTCAGAAGTCAAATGTTACAATTGTGGGAAGGTTGGACATTTCGCGAAGGATTGTCGATCTGAAAGTAAGAAGGAAACGAACTTCCTTTCTGAGGATCCTAAGGAAGAAGGAATATTGATGATGTCCAGGAGGCAGGTGCCGAGCTGTTCTGACAACTCAGTTTGGTACCTTGATACAGGAGCAAGCAACCACATGTGCGGGGACGAGAATCTTTTTAAGGAGCTCACCAAAGTTGACGTTGGACACGTATCATTTGGAGATGCATCAAAGGTGGCAGTAAAAGGCCGGGGTACAATCTGGTACCTACAGAAGAACAACCGAGTAGGAGAAATCAGAGATGTGTACTATGTACCCGATCTGAAGAGCAACATATTGAGCATGGGCCAGCTGATGGAGAAAGGCTACTCGGTTCTGATGAAAGACCGAGTACTATACTTGAAAGACAAGTCGGATCGATTGATTGACCGAGTAGAGATGAAGAAGAACAGGATGTACAAGCTGGACTTGAAAATAGTCCAACAGAGGTGCTTGAAACTTGATGTGAAGGATGAAGCTATGATGTGGCACTTCCGGTTTGGCCACTTACATTTTGGTGGACTAGTCGAGTTGGTGAAAAAGGAGATGGTGCGAGGACTCCCGACTGTGGAGTTTGAAAAGAAATTTTGTGAAGAGTGCATGCTCGGAAAGCATCCAAGGACCTCATTTCCAAGGACTGCCGAGTACCGGGCAAAGGAACAACTCAGATTAATTCACATAGACATTTGTGGACCAATTACCCCTGAATCTTTCAGTGGGAAAAGGTATTTCATTTCTTTCATAGATGATTTTTCAAGAAAAACATGGGTGTATTTTTTGAAGGAGAAATCTGAGGTGTTCCAAGTGTATAAAAAGTTCAAAGCAATGGTTGAAGAGGAGACCGACATGCCTATCAAATCTGTTAGGTCTGATCGAGGAGGCGAGTTCAACTCATTTGAGCTCATGAAGTATTGTGAGGAGCAAGGAAGAAGGAGATTTCTGACAGCACCATACTCACCCCAACAGAATGGAGTAGCTGAGAGGAAAAATCGAACCATACTTGACATGGTTCGTACAATGTTGAAAAGCAAGAACGTGCCTAAGGAGTTCTGGGCGGAAGCAGTGCAATGTGCCATCTATGTGCAAAATAGATGTCCACATGCTAAGCTGAACGAGAAAACACCGCAAGAAGTCTGGAGTGGAAGAAAGCCGAGTGTGTCTCACCTCAAAGTGTTTGGCAGCATTGCTTATGGTCATGTTCCAGCTCAACAAAGGACCAAACTTGAAGATCGGAATAAGAAGTACGTGTTTATTGGGTACGATGAAAAAACCAAGGCGTATAGGTTGTTCAACCCAATAACAAAGAAGGTGATTATGAGCCGAGATGTTCAAGTTGATAAAGAGAGCGAGTGGAAGTGGAACAACTCGGAGAAGGAGTCTAGAAGCTTGGAAGTAGATACACCACCAGTTGTGAGAGATCATGAGACTTCTGATGAAGAAGATGAACTTCTACAGCCTAGAGTGCGAAGCTTGCAAGACATATACAACTCGACTGACGAAGTACATGTTGTATGTTTCTTGGCAGATTCGGAAGACTTAAGCTTTGAAGAGGCCGTGCGGGAGGAAAAGTGGCAAATGGCAATGAATGAAGAGATCGGAGCAATCGAACGCAACAACACGTGGGAGCTAACCGATCTGCCCAAAGGAGCTCGGCCTATTGGCGTAAAGTGGGTGTACAAGAAGAAAACAAACGTTGAAGGAGAAGTTGAGCGATATAAAGCTCGACTCGTAGTGAAAGGGTACAAGCAGAAGGAAGGAGTAGACTATGACGAAGTATTTGCTCCAGTAACGAGGATGGAAACTGTAAGACCCGGGAAAATTAAATAGTTATTTAATTAATTATTTAATTATGACGGGTAGCGAGAACGTTTAAAGCAATAAATGTGAGGGACTATGATGTGAAAAAGTGCTAGCTCAAGTGGTTGAGAGTACTTTTATTATGTGTGAGGACTTGGGTTCGAGTCCTATGTGTGTCACTTGGATGTTATTAAATTATGCATTTTTATGTAATTATATATTGAATGCGTGGTGTCATGATAAACTCTTAGAATTGTAGGAGTTATCATGAAATCTGGATTGGTTGAATGGTTTGGCCTTGGTTGGTATGTGCATGAGTGTGGGTTCAAACCTTGGTGAGAACTAAATAATTTCTTTTTGTCAAATTTTCCTTGTGCATGAATGTGGAAAGGTAGAAACCTAGCAGCCAAGGGAGAGGTAACCTAAGGGCTGGAAAACAGAGGGATTAATTAAACATTTGGTGAGCCTTAATATCATTTTTTTATTTAAAATTCGGGTAAGCCACTAAAGGAGCAATTAAGGGAGAGTGATAGTGAGAGAGAAGGTTAAAAGAGGAGAAAATAGTATTGGGGGTTCGTGTTAGTCATAAGCAAAGGTTTTCCAGAGGATTGGGGCTGATAGGGTAAGGTTGTGAGGCTGAAATCGCAAAGGTTGGAGTGGAAAGCAAAGGCTAGGGAGGTTTTGGTGAAGGGATAAGCATATCAACCCGAATTTAGCAAGGAATCCAAGTAACGGGAGTTGTTTTCGAATGCCTTTTATCGTAATCGTCATGTTATGCCTTATATGATCTTAAATGTAGGGAATTTTGCCTTAACTGTACTAGTTTTTCGCGTTTTCTGGGTTCTGCCCAGAAACCGCCTGGCGGACATGCATGTGCCGCCAGGCGGTTCAACAGTTTGTGAGTGGTTTGGCTTCTGAATAACTTAAACCGCCTGGCAGGGATGAATATCCACCAGGCGGCGTGACAATGCTTGTGTTCTTTGACTGATTTTTGATATTGTTGTGCGAAAGGTCATGGCGATTTCTGGAATTATATCGTGCTGACTTGGTTGGATGTAATGCTAACTTGAAATTGGATTAGAATGGCATGATAGTGGAAATTAGACCCACTCGGGAGGGGTCACTCATGATTGAACGCATGAGGGTAAAGGTCTCGATTATATTATGATTTGAATTGTAGACTGAAGTGGAGCCATCGTATCTGTAATGTTGTATTTGAGTGCTTGTAGTTATAAGTCTGAATGATGGTACGGGTTGACAAATATCGCAGGTAGGGAGAAACCTAGTTTGAGACTAGGTCTGGTGTGCCGCCCAGCGGTGTTAGTCGTGCCGCGAGGCGGTGGCGAAGCTCATTGACTGTTCATAATTCTTGAATTTTGAAAAAGTGAAGAGAGAACTTTAGTTGTGTGAGTAGTACTGGAAAATCGTTGACGAAACAGTGGGGGACGATATAATGTGATTATTGAGTATTGGGGATCGGGACAAAGATGAAGGTGAGCGTGGTATGATGGGATTAAAGGAAAGTGTGTTTCAAATAGGGAGTGTAACTATTCTAAATCAGTTGCAGGTTTGTAATGCACAGGCTTCATTGATGGTGTATGAATGGGACGGGAAATAGCGTGTTGACATGAGAAATGGTGGGAAGTGTGAATTTGAGACTAAAGAAGTAGAAAGAGAAATTTTGTGGTAATGCAATTTGGGTTTGTATGGTGTTATGGGGTACAATATAATAGCCTCATTTCGAGAGTGGTTGGATCATTGGCTAGTATTTGAGGAACTTGGTAAATCTTAAATTTTATAGTGATTGAGGGTGGAGAATTATAGGTAAGGGGTTCGCTAGTGTAAGGTCAAATAGGCGAGAAAATGAATTTAATTGGTTGGCGTATGGTTGAGTGGTTTTGCATAAAGTTATGATGAATGTGAAAAGTGATGTTTGTGATAGCATTCTAGTTCGGAACCATTCAGTGAGTGTGCCAAAACCAGCTGCAAAATGTTTCTGGTATGGCGCCTGGCGGTCCACTGAATACTGCTAGGCTATAGCCTTAGTATGAGAGAGTTGTGCCTTGAGTGGCGCCTGGCGGCACGGTGTGCTCCGCCAGGCGGTGATGAGAGAGCAGTGGCGCGGACTGGACGCTGGCGCCTGGCGGTGAGTAGATACCGCCAGGCGGTCTGGTACAGTTTCGCCTGGCGGGATGTGTGGCCGAGCCAGGCGGAAATGCTGCTGTCCTTTGGTTGTTTGGTGTGTTGATTGAGCAATGCTTCTACACTTGGATCGGGAGATGTTGTGCCATGAGCGGGTAGGTTCATGGATGGTGTTTGACATGTGATGATATGAGCGGGGAGGTTCATATCTAGTTACTCTCACGTGGGGATACGAGCGAGGTAGGTTCGTATGTTTCGTGCTCACGTTGAGAGATGCCACGTGCGGGGAGGTACGGGGGCTGATGGGTCACATGTGTTGGACTACGGGCGGGCAGGTCCGTAGAGTAGGACTACGAGCGGGGAGGTTCGTAGATGCAGGACCACGAGCGGGCAGGTTCGTGTGAGCATCATGTTCCCGAGTCCAAGGCTAACCAATTGTATGATTTGAAGACTGACAAGTCTTGGGGTTAAGGTCTTGGCAAGGAATTATATATATAGTGAATAAGATGGCTATATGATTTATCTTGTGTTTATATGTTTGTTATTTTATTTTCTCAGCTCACCCTTTCTGTTTGTGTGTGGCGATGATCGTGTAATTCGTTACACGGAGCAGATGTTGATACAAGTGGTGCTGAGGATGTTCAGATGGCGGAGTGAGGGCTAGCATGGGATTAGAGCTAGGGTCTTGCTCATTTGTATTTCATGTTTTAAATACAAATTTTGGAAACTTGTAACATTTTATGGATTTAGTTATGAGTTTTGGCGCACTATTTTAATGAATTTAAATTTTTCCCGCGTTGGGATTTTTATCGAGATGACTATTAATGTAATTATTTCTTTTAGTATTTATTTTTAAGTAATATTCTCTACGGATGTTACAGAAACAATCAGGTTGCTGATTTCCTTAGCAGCTCAACACAGATGGAGAATCTTGCAGATGGATGTTGTTGGTCTCTTGGCAAGCGTACCAAAAGTCAACTGTAGTATAATGATTTGAAGTAAGAGTGTCGAACCCACGAGGAACGGATTCAGTTAAAATAATTAATTATCTCGATCAACATATATATACAAAGATTTTAATTTGATTTGACATTAACTATTGCATAAAATTAATACAGTAGAAGCGGAAAAGTTTAGAAAAATATAGTAAAAGAAACTGGGATTGAATTTCATCTATCTCCCTTGTCTGTAATCTGGATAAATATAATATATAACATCTGAAAATACCAATATTGATGCACACTCAAAAATCATTTATACCGATCCCTCGCGTATAAAATTCATAAGATTAGTTCCCTCAATATTGATTCCTCACATATTCAACAAACTATCCAGCATTACGGTCGAGTGTTAAAAGCAATTGATATATTGAGATCTATTCCTAGCATCACAGTATATCAAGTATCATTGTTCAAATCAGATTTTCAGAAATACTTTCCAGTCAGATCTAAAAATCAAAATCAAAACATCTATTGATCAGATAGAAGTAAGCATTAAGAGCAAAACAATAATACCAATACTGAGTAAAACAGAAATGCTATATATAAATATCACCAGATTACATCCAAGTTCGAGTAGATTACATTCAATCCCAAAGGAGAAGATTAGCCACTCATGGTAGCCAACAAAATCCTATGAGCTAAGAAGAAGAAGAAGAAAATGAGAAACTGTGATGCTCCTGGTAGCAGCTCTGCAGCACGGACCTGTTCTTCTCCCAAAATTCCCAGCTGCCAATCACTTTCTGATGCATGAAGAATATATACCCACGAAGTCTCGCTCAAGCTACCTAAGTCTCGCTTGAGCGAGACAGCATTCTTCATCCCAAAGAAAGCCTCTCGCTTGGGCGAGATGTGCTGAAGCCAACATCTCGCTTAGGCGAGCAAGAGTACTTCAAGCTGAAGAAAGGATCTCGCTTAGGCGAGATTGGCAGCATCTGAACTCGCTTGGGCGAGTATGGCGGCAAGGGAGGGTCTCCACTGCACGAGAGCTCGCTTAAGCGAGCTCCTGTGTCGCTTGAGCAAAAATGGCGGCAGTGGTTTTAGCTTAAGCGAGCATGCTTAAAATTGAGCAACCTTGACAGCATTTCTTCCCTATTTTCTTCCTTTCTTGCTTTCTCCTTTGCTCCTCCTAAGTTCTTTCCTTTCTCTACTCTATTGTACCTGGAATTTACCAAAACAGGGATCAAATGACTTTTTTTTAACAAAAACTTGGAAGCTCATTCTGTTCTAGATTAAGGGAGAATTAATCATGATATAAATACAAATTAAGAACATAAGTGCCCTCATTTCATATGAAAATTACTCATTTTTGGCACTTATCAACTCCCCCCAACCTAGCATCTTGCTTGTCCTCAAGCAAAGTAATATGATGTAACAGCCAATCAAAACTCCAATTCTGAAATTGGTTATTGAGAAATCATTTTCACTGTTCCTGATCAGACAACTTTTGCATTCCCAACCACAGATTCAAAATCAGAAGCAAATGGTGAATCCAATTATCAAACAACACTAGGATAAGAGTGCAGCCAATTTTTTAGGAAAACTAATTGTAAGATCAAGTGATGCTAACCAAGGAAATTCTCTCTTAAATCTCACAAGCATGTGTCTCTCTCATTTTCCACTAAATTTCAACAAATCAAAATTGCTAGTCATTTTCAATCAAACCACAAACACACAATCAACATGGATCTTAAGGTCTTTTCAAGGTTGTAATGAGGCTAGGCTTTCAAGAATAATGGTTTTTCAAGATTACCAAAAGCACAACTTAGAAAAGAGAGCATAGCTACAATTCAAACCCAATTCTACTCTCCATTCCTCACAATTCAGACCTCAATACACCAAGTTTCTTTTTCATTCATAATTCACTCTTATCTCTTTTTGTTCTTTTCTTTTCTTTCCTTTTTTTTGTGTGTAAATATATACATTCCTACATAATACTAAAGAGTGAATTATGATAATTAGCCCTTTTCTTCCTTAAGTTCAATTCTACCAACCAATTACCCTTACAGTTGAAAAATGCACCTATGCTCTCTATCCTTAAGTGTGCAAAGGGAAAGGATAATAATTCAAGTTAAGGTTAAGGTGCATAATTCAAACAATTAGGCTCAAATGGGCTATCAACAAAGGATGATTATTTACAGGTTGGCTATTTGGCACTGAATTATAAATTCAACAAAATTGCCTTAATCATTTCCATGCTTCATGTGACGCCCCGACTACTATACTAAATAATTATTATTTGATAAAAAGATATGGAATCAATTTTTTTTTTAGAGATTATCCTTGAGAGAACATTAATAATAACATAACTTCATATTCATATATGTAGTTTGCATCTATGTAATTGTTCATGAAATATTACAAAAATATATATTTGTTAAATATTAAG
>Ga0214543_1006703_pt1 | contig 20312 bp, 10 predicted proteins | sample CNSS2metaG_FD_160094 | JGI IMG/M metagenome (GOLD analysis project Ga0214543, IMG submission 160094) | Root nodule microbial communities from cowpea collected in UCLA plant growth center, Los Angeles, California, USA - CNSS2 | ecosystem: Host-associated > Plants > Roots > Nodule | place: USA...
AAAAATATATAAATTCATATATAATATGATAATAATATTTTTTATTTTGAAAATAAAATCTGCCTTGCTGGTGATACAGAGTTTTATGTCTCTAGTGTATCAAATGAGTTTATTGTTTTTTTTTTTTAAATCTATAATAGAACAAACATAAAAAAAAAGATACAAAAAGTCATAATTAATTTCATAGTAAGGGAGAAAAGAGAAAAAAATTTGTATAAATTATTATATTATATAAATACAATATATCGAAATAATTTGAACCAGCAAGAAAGAAACAAACAGTTATCTCGACATTTTAATGTTACACATCCTAGGTGTTTTATTTTTGTGACCTGTGGTGTTACCTATGTTAAAATTCTGACATGTGGAAAAGATTCATCCTTGAAAATTTGGGAAGACGTTATCCAGAGAAAATAAGAAACAGGAAATAATATCCAACCCTTATCGGATTCATGACATTACGTGTACACACTTGGTTGGAGAACAAGATCATAATCTCATCCTCACTGCACTGCATTGCGCCATGCAATATCCACCATGAGTTGGATACTGGTCGTACATGCGGGCCAAAGTAGTAGTGGTTCACCTTCCTCCATATCTTCCACCCCTTTGGCTTTTTAGTGGTTCAAACACATAAACCTTCACTTCCATTACTCTCTTTTGCTGCACAAATTGCAATCGCAACAAAGGAGTAGTAGTAACCAACCACCATGCCTGCACAAGCTCTGCTATCATCTTCATCTCTCGTCCTCTCAGCAGAGGCTGCAAGACAGAGTCTCGGACCAAGATCACACCAATCTCCGGTTACCTTCTCCCGAAAAGCCTCCTTCATTGTTAAGGCAGCTTCTACTCCCCCTGTCAAGGTTTCTTTTCTTCCTCTCTCACTCCTTTTTTTCTCTTCATCTGCATCTGAAGTTTCTTCTACTTAACAAAGTTTCTTCCTTTTTGAGTTCAGCAAGGAGCGGACAGACCTTTATGGTTTGCATCAAAGCAAAGTCTTTCTTACTTGGATGGCAGGTAAAAAAAAAAAAAAAAATCCTATTTTTGAACGAACTACTGATAAAGTTGTGGAATTTAGAAGAAGATTTGGTTTTTTGCAGCCTTCCCGGTGACTATGGATTTGACCCTCTTGGGCTTTCAGACCCTGAAGGAACAGGGGGGTTCATCGAGCCGAAATGGCTAGCGTATGGTGAGATCATCAATGGTCGTTTTGCAATGTTGGGCGCAGTTGGTGCCATAGCACCTGAAATTCTGGGCAAGGCTGGTCTGATCCCTGAGGAGACAGCACTGCCATGGTTCAGAACCGGTGTGTTCCCACCCGCAGGAACATACAACTACTGGGCAGACTCGTACACGCTGTTCGTGTTGGAGATGGCACTGATGGGTTTTGCAGAACACAGAAGATTCCAAGACTGGGCGAAACCAGGGTCTATGGGGAAGCAGTACTTCTTAGGACTAGAAAAAGGTCTCGGAGGTTCTGGTGAACCAGCATACCCCGGAGGACCTTTGTTCAACCCTCTTGGTTTCGGCAAGGATGAGAAATCGTTGAAGGATTTGAAGCTGAAGGAGGTGAAGAATGGAAGGTTGGCTATGTTGGCGATCTTGGGTTACTTTATTCAAGCTCCTGTCACAGGTGTTGGTCCATACCAGAACCTCCTAGATCATCTTGCTGACCCTGTGCACAACAACATCTTGACCAGTCTCAAGTTCCACTGATGTATCATATGTTGTTACATATTCTTTACTGTCTCGGTTGTTGGTGTTGTTGTTGTACGCAGTTACCAAAACTCAATCACTTTTCTATATCCTCTCTTTGCTCTTTGGTACTGTATCATCATCATCATGATCTTCATCATGGACATTTTGTTCCTTGGTGTGCCACTTCTAAGAAATGACATGTAAAACAATTACAAACACTTCACAGCTTCTGATATCTCTTTTTTCTGGCTAGATCAACCTTCCCCTCTCTTTTTTATCAACATTTGGTTGTGTAATTTGTTAAGAAAGTACTTTCGCTTTTAACATCACAACAATTTAGTCATGAAAAAAAATTATTCATGTCAATAACAAAAGATTAGTTGTTAAAATCAAAGTTTATTAAAGCAGGCCCAGAAATTCATTGCTTCCTTCACTCGCATAATTATTATCTGCATTCTACCAATAAGAGAAAAAGACTCGTCTTTGCTGTTGCAAAATGAAGAAAAATAAGTGTTGAATAATGCTGCATGGAAAGAATATGTTTTGGAAAATTTATTATAGAATACATTTCATATACTCCTCAAATTAGGTTTTGGAAATCATATTCCAGAAATTTTATTCTGGAAATTTTGTTCCGAAAATGTTATTTCGGAAATTCTGAAAAGTTTGTATAATCTGAAATCACATTTCGGGATAGCAAGATGTCATTTTAAAAATTTGAGAGGTGTGCAAAGAAATTGTAGAGGTGCAGAAAGTAAACCTTAACTAAAGGGTTCAAGAGTAACTTCAAACGGGAATTTTGAGCCGAAGTTGGGCCTGACTAGGCCCAATCGTACAGTAAGAAATAATCATTTTGGCGAGCAAACGGTTAGTGTTTTGTCTATTCTCGTTTCTCGTAATTTTAATGAATTTACAAAAAAATAAAATAAAATTTGAACACGCGATCATTTTATTTCTACTGTTCAAAAGTAAAAAAAAAAAAAAAAAAAAAAAAATACAAATATTTTTTTTTTAATTTTAAAAAAAAAAAAAAAAAAAAAACACGGAAATGTAATATCAATATTTATCTAAAAGTTAAAATGAAAAGACACATAAATGCAAATAGGATATCCATAATAATTATAGATAGTTATATATTACTCCATTTGCATCTAACCACCATTTGCATCTGTTGCGTTGTGTTGAGCATTGAGATCTGTATCGTCAGAATCCATGGTAACTTCAACGCTCTCTCCTCTCTAATCAGATCTCTGCATTTCACTTTCCAATGTGTTCTTGATGATGCCTTTTTGCTTTTTCTTGCTCCCATATTACGCATTCTTCGTGTGTTTTCTTCTCGTGTTATTGTTACTTGTTAGCTTTTTTATTGGAGTTGTTTCGTGTTGTAGTTTATTCTTCTCATCTGATTTTCTGTTTGTAAGTTCATCTGCGTTGTTGTTTTCTTTCCTCACGCTTCACATTTAATAGATCTGATTTCGGAATGTTCATGTCGGGTGCTTGCATTTTATTCTTGCTTGTTTAAATTTCTGACATCTCATGTTAAAATGTTTTATTCTGTTGTAGATTTCGTGTTGAATGCATCGTCCAAGTTAGGTTAATTATATTCCTGAAATTTATTCTGGAAATTATGTTTCCAAATTTTGGAAATTGTGGAAAATTTTCAGAATATATAATCTGAAAGTTGCATTTTCAGATGACAAAATGGTCATTTTAAAAATTGTTAGGGGGTGCGTGAAGAAATTGTTGAAGTGCAAAAAGTAAAAGCCTCAACTAAAGGGTCCATGAATAACTAAAAACGGGATTGTTGAGTGAAGTTGGGCCTGACTGGGCCTAATAGTACAGAAAGTAATAATCATTTTGTGACGGTTAGTGTTTTTTCTATTCTCGTAATTTTCACTTATGGAAACAGAACCGTGGTCGGTTGTCCATATTTCCAATTATATCCTTAAATAGATTTCATGGTGTATTAAATTTGAATGGATCCTACTTTGGGTATATAATGAATTTTAAAAAAATAAAATAAATTTTGAATACGTGATCATTTTATTTCTACTGTAAAAATATATATGTAAATGTAATATTAATAGTTATCCAAAAGTTAAAAAAAAAAAGACATATAAATGCCATAATAATTATAGACGGTTATAAATTACTCCATTTTGCATCTAATCTCCATTGTCAGAATCCATGGTAATCTCAACGCTCTCTCCTCTCTAATCAGATCTCTGCATTTCAGTTTGCAATGTGTTCCTGATGATGCCTTTTTTCCTCGTTCTTCCTCCCATATCGATTAGTTACGCATTCCTCGTGTTTTTTCTTCTCGTGTTGTTATTACTTGTTAGCTTTTTCGTTGGAGTTGTTTCCTGTTATAGTTTATTCTTGTCATCTGATTTTTTGTTCGTAAGCTCATCTGCGTTGTTGTTTCCTTTCCTCACGCTTCACATGTTATAGATCTGATTTCTGAATGTTCATGTCGGGTGCTTGCATTCTATTCGTACTTGTTTAAATATCTGCCATCTCATGTAAGTGTTTTATTCTGATGTAGATTTCGTGTTGAATGCATCGTCCGAGTTGGGTTAATTTTTTGACATTTGGTGGATAATGGAGGTACCAACCAGGAGAAAACCAGTGATCTACTGTGTTTGCCTTTTCTTCATTGTCAATTTTTTTCTTCAAATTAGCGATGCATTTTATCTTCCGGGAAGCTACATGCACACTTACTCGACTGGAGATCACATATATGCGAAGGTTAATTCATTGACCTCTATTGAGACTGAGCTTCCCTACAGCTACTACAGTCTCCCTTACTGCAAGCCGCTTGGTGGCATAAAGAAAAGTGCTGAGAATCTTGGAGAGCTCCTCAGGGGAGATCAGATCGATAACTCTCCCTACCTTTTCAGCATGAATGTTAATCATTCAATCTACCTCTGCACTACGCCCCCCTTGAGCGAGGTTGAGGTAAAGCTACTGAAACAAAGGACTCGTGATCTGTATCAAGTAAATATGATCCTTGACAATTTGCCTGTTATGAGGTTTGCCAATCAAAATGGGATTAAGATCCAGTGGACGGGGTTCCCTGTTGGGTACACGGCACCGGATGGTAGTGCAGATTACATCATCAATCATCTCAAATTCAAAGTCTTGGTTCATGAATATGAAGGGAATGGTGTTGAAATCATTGGGACTGGGGAGGAAGGTATGGGTGTTATTTCTGAAGCTGACAAGAAGAAGGTATCTGGATATGAAATTGTTGGCTTCCAGGTAATCCCTTGTAGTATTAAGAGGGATCCTGAAGTCATGACCAAACTCCACATGTATGACATTATCTCTTCTTCAGACTGCCCAGCTGAGCTAGACAAGTACCAACCAATTAAAGAGCAAGAGAGGGTAGCATTTACATATGAAGTTGACTTTGTGAAAAGTGATATAAGATGGCCATCGCGTTGGGATGCTTATTTAAAGATGGAGGGTTCCCGGGTGCATTGGTTCTCTATCCTAAATTCACTCATGGTGATTTTTTTCCTAGCTGGTATTGTCTTTGTCATTTTTTTGAGAACTGTGAGAAGGGACTTGACACGGTATGAGGAGTTGGACAAAGAGGCACAAGCACAGATGAATGAAGAGCTTTCTGGATGGAAGCTTGTTGTGGGTGATGTTTTTAGGGAGCCTGAAGGTTCAAAGCTTCTTTGTGTGATGGTTGGGGATGGGGTTCAGATTCTCGGAATGGCTGCTGTGACAATTGTTTTTGCAGCCCTGGGTTTCATGTCACCAGCTTCCAGGGGAATGCTCCTAACAGGGATGATAATTTTATATCTCTTCTTGGGAATTGCTGCTGGATATGTCAGTGTACGTCTGTGGAGGACCCTTAAGGGAACTTCAGAAGGGTGGAGATCAGTTTCCTGGTCATCTGCGTGCTTTTTCCCTGGGATTGCCTTTATTATTCTCACGACACTGAATTTTCTTCTCTGGGGCAGCAAAAGTACTGGTGCTATTCCCATTTATCTGTATTTTGAGTTGTTCTTCCTCTGGTTCTGCATTTCAGTGCCACTTACTCTCATTGGAGGATTTATGGGCACAAAAGCTCAGCAAATTGACTATCCTGTGCGAACTAACCAGATTCCAAGGGAGATTCCTGCACGCAAATATCCATCATGGCTTCTTGTTCTTGGTGCAGGAACTCTTCCATTTGGAACCCTTTTCATTGAGCTTTTCTTTATCCTTTCCAGTATCTGGCTTGGGAGGTTCTATTATGTATTTGGTTTCCTGTTGGTTGTTCTTCTACTGCTTGTTATTGTTTGTGCTGAAGTGTCGGTGGTCCTCACATATATGCATCTTTGTGTGGAAGATTGGCGGTGGTGGTGGAAGTCGTTCTTTGCTTCAGGCTCTGTTGCTCTTTATGTCTTCTTGTACTCCATTAACTACTTGGTTTTTGACCTGCAGAGTTTGAGTGGACCTGTCTCGGCTATACTTTATCTTGGCTATTCACTGCTCATGGCAATTGCAATCATGTTGTCAACTGGAACCATTGGCTTCCTTATGTCATTTTACTTTGTGCACTACTTGTTCTCATCAGTAAAGATAGATTGAAGTTTGCTTCGCTATCTCTCACCAACCAAGCAAAAGGCATGCTGGAAGAGGGATTTTTCTTAATTGGTATAACTTTTGTGTAATTCTTTTTTCTAGTTTCATTTCTTTGCAACATAGTGAGTGGGAAACAGATGTCTTGCTGATTATTGCAGTAAATAGTTGTCAATCGATCTTATGTTGCTATGCGAACTACTGTTTGTTCCCCTTTCTTCCTGTCACCCGTAAGTGGTTTACTTGTTCAGTTAGTGTTTGGTATCATTTTGTTTCATGTGATTTAGTTTGGTAAAGTTGCTTGAGAAAGATGTAATTGCACGGATGGTCTCATTCCTTGTTCATTCAAACAAGTACTGATTAAGAAAAATTAAATGGATACTTCTAGGTGTCTTCAAGATTTCTACAGCATTTGGTAGTTCGAATTGTTTGTGTTCAAGGATGCGAAAGGGACTTTCTAATTAACTATAGACTATAGCTTTTGGTTAGTTATCTATATATCTAGCTTAGTATTATAAATTACATCAAGATTTCTATTTTACATTTCTTGAAGATTTCCTCTTCTTGATGTTGAGGACATACGTACATATTCCCGATGGATGTGGAAAATATTAAATAAATTATAAATGCATTGAACATTACATTAGTCCATTAGTGACTCTTGGACAGAATTGGATGTATGCCTACATTCTCTTAAAGACAAAACAAGTTCAATGGATTTTATACAAATAACTGAGTCTTATTTTAATGTCGACGCCTTTATCTTAATATACATGCAAAATTATTTTATATGTTAATAATCACATAAATTTGTCACACATTAAAAGTAATGACATTTATTTTTCATTTAATCGTATAGATAAAACGTATAAGAGAAGTCCATATTAGTTTCTCACAAATAGTTATTCAAAATAAAAGCGTAAATCATATCACGAAAAATCCCCCTGGCTAGTTTTTGTGGAACATTATATTGGGATGGGAACCCCGTTCCAATCTCTTAGACATTCCAGAATTGGGTCAATTATCTTTGCTTGACACATGGCTGTATATACTTTTTCGAATTCTTCATCTGGTGAGAGAGCTTTTTCGCCTGTGAGCAACCTTATCCCTAACTCTTCCCTCACAAATTTGTACAGTGGATATGACCTGCACTCCTTGATTCTGTTTGGAATTGTTGGATTGCCGTTCTCATAAGCCACCCGTGCACTTTCAATTTCCTTTGGCAAGAGAGACTTCAATTCTTCTTCAAAAGCTCCAATCTTCTCAAAAGTCAACAAACTCACATTCTTGTCATTAATGACACTGCTGTGTGCTTGCTCATAAAGTACCTGCTTCAGTTTTGGCATCAATGGGTACCGAACATTTAAGGGATCATCAATGTAGGAAAATACATATTCTCTATCGACCACTTTAACTAACTCTTCCTCGGTGAGTCGAAATGGGTTAATTTCTTCTTTGTCTTCAGTACTTAATGTTTTCAGTGCAACTCTGCTTACAGTACTCTTGACAGTGTTCTTGAAAATTTCCTCTAAATGCCTCAAGTCAATAGCTTGGCAGAGTGCAACCAGATAAGTTGAAGACATAAGCTTTAATATCTCTATGGCATCGACAGTTTTCAGAGCCGAAATTAACCCCAAGGAGTTCACATCTTGGTTGTGCTGCTCAGTACTTTGCACATGGCTAGTTACTGGATTTGCCAGATATTGAAGTTCAGAACAATAAGCAGCCATGGCAACTTCAGATGCCTTAAAACCATAATCCAGACTTGGATTTCTACCAGCAGACAGGTTTGATGGTAGCCCATTACTATACAAATCATTGTCTAGTTCAGTAAATTGCGCAAAGATGAGTTTGCCGATTGAAGCAACAGCTAAACGTGCATTATCCATTGAAACTCCAATTGGGGTGCCTTGGAAATTACCACCATTCAGAGCTTTATCACTTGTGACATCAATCAAGGGATTGTCATTTACCGAGTTTATTTCCCTTTCAATTGATTTGGTCGAAAATCGGATGACTTCAATCTGTGGACCAAGCCATTGAGGAGAAGTTACAAGAGCATAACGTTCCTTTTTAGGCTTCTGCAATGGATCTGGCTGTTGCAGTTTAGCATTCTTGACATAAGAGCTTCCATCTAGAATGTGCTCCATAATAGCAGCAGCTTCAATTTGACCAGGATGGTACTTCAGCTTATGTATAAGGTGATGTGTAAACTCTGGCTTTCCCTGCATGACTTCAGCAAAAACTGCTGATAGAACTTCTGCCAACAAAGCTAAAATGTTTGCCTCAAAAAGCACCACAGAAGCTACACCAGACCCAACGCCTGTGCCATTTACAAGAGCAAGACCTTCCTTGGGCTTCAACTCTAAGAACCCACTTTCTAAACCTGCTAAATGGAAAGCTTCCTTAGCACTGAGGGACTCTCCAGAGGGTCCAACAGCTTTACTGTTTCGCCTACCGGTTAGCAATGCAACAATGTATGACAGAGGAATTAGATCACCAGACGCAGTAAGTGTACCACGTAAGGGTAAGATTGGGGTGACATTCTTGTTCAGGAGTTTGGTGATAGCTTCTAAGATTTCAAATCTAATACCCGAATACCCTTGAAGAAGGGTATTAACCCTCACAAGCATTGCTGCTCTGGTTGCTGATTTTGGCAGTGTATGAGACAACTCTGTTTCGTAGCCAAATATAGCGCAATTTAAAAACCTGGGAAGGAAAAGGGGTAAATCCATGTATACATAAACCAAAAGAAGAACTTTATATAATTCTAATGCAACTTTGTCTGATTTTTTTCATCAGGTGAAAGTGATAAACTCAGAATAATCAGTGTTTTGACTTTGACTAGGAAGTTGGATAATTGCTACAGATTCTCTAACACAGATACATTCAGAATGAAGCAAAGCAGAGTTTTTGATCGTCACCTAACCATTTCCTTCTGAAGAGCAAGGCCATCTTGAGTTTTCCTGTTGGAGGAAGCACCAAAACCAGTGGTAACACCATAAATGGGAGTGCCTTTGTCGATGTTATCCATGATCCACTTGCAGCTAGCTTCAACCCCTTCCCTTGCAGACTCTGAAAGGTCAACCTTAGCCTGCAAGTAATGGTTAGCAACAGCAGCCACCATTGACACAGTGAGCTTCTCCTTTCCACCCACATGGATCACTGCCCTCCGGTACTCCGCCGCCATCCTTTTCACTTCCTCCAAGTGGCTACCCTTAAGTGATTCCGCCGCCTCACCCCAGTTAAGAGGGTCTGCGTCACTTTCACTACTACTAATACTACCCTTTTGAGGAGTAACGGTTGCCATGTTCCAAATTGCTGAAACTAGCACTGCGAGAGATCAAAAGTTGTACATGGAATAGAAATTTCAAAGCTTTAAGTAGAGGGCAGCGCTTGGTTGGTGAATGAATACCTCTATGTGCTGGGGTAGGTGGTTAGGTATCTCTTTGAACTTTGATGCATCAAAATTCGTAAGTGTTGGTCACTATAGATGACCCAGTCATTTTGGCAGCATACAACCCTAAAATGAAAACGAATAGAGGTTACCAATTCTGCAATACGTTTGAATGCTTCAACAATTCAAGCACAAAAACAAAACGACAATGATTAAATCATTTTTTCTTTCTGTCATCATCTCTGATACGTTGTTATTGAAATTCATACATATTGACTTGTTATACATTGAATTAAAAATGAGTTATCTCAAAGAATTAACATATTTCATTAAGTATTATTATACACAAACATAACGTTTAATCTATAAATTAAGTGAATTGTATTTAGTTTAATCAATATTTAAAAAACGTTTTTTTTTTCAATCTAATCTAATTCTATCCATAATAAGTCAAGTTAAGCCACGAACGTTATTTACATCTTACTTATAAGTTTGAAATTCAAATAAATAAAAACATATCTAAACAACTGATTAAACTTTTCTCTGTAATGATGAAATGTTTTTAATAAACTTTGAAAATTGCTTATATATAAATAGTTATTTTAATAAACATATGTAAACAATTGATTAAACTTTTCTTCATAAAGATGAGAGGTTTTTAATGAACTTTGAAAGTTACTTATATATAAATAATTGTATTTTAAAAAGAAATTAGCACATCAAGGATGCTCTTTTAAAGCGTCGTTTTGTTTTTTTCTTTAAATTTTAAAGTATTTAAAAAAATATGGTTATAAAATTTAGAACGGAGTCTTGTGATTGGTGTATTACATAAGCAGACAATTTGTTTCATTACACATGTGTTTATCTATTTGACTTTTTCCTCTCTAAAATATATAAATTTAATCCTCAAAATTAGACACGTAACATTAAATTACGGTGATAATTCCCACAATATTTGTCTGAAAAAATTTTGTACATCCTTACGATATAACTCAAAAGGTTTATTAACTTCAAAAAATACATTATATAATTCGAATGGAAACAAAATATTTATTGTATTTTATATAATTAAATGTGGCTTATCTTAACTCGTAGAATTAACTATGGCTTAAAAATCAATATTAATATACTCTGATAAATGCATGTATTTTGTAATTGTGTTTTACAAATTTATAACCACTTGAATATATATATATATATATATATATATATATATATATATATATATATATATATATATATATATATATATATATATTGAGTTGATAGTACATTTAAGCAAACTACATCAAATCTTAAATTAGAAAAAAAAATGTTCATATGTAAAAAGACATGAAAACATCTTGATTGGATATTCAAATTATGTTTCAAACTTTATTTTAATGGCATTTATCGTCAGTTAAATATTGCACAACAATTTGTGCGTTTTCTGAAAAAAAAATCCCTTTAAAAAACTAAAATAAAATAAAATAAAATAAAAAGTTGATTTTAAATGAATTTAGTGAATGGTGCATAAATTATTATGTAATAAAGTAGTTGAAAAAGGAATAATTTTCTCTAAAATATGTTAAGAGAAAAGAAAGAAAGTTAAATTTAATGTATTTGATTTTTTTTATCAATGTATTTAATTAATAAAGTAAGTATAAACATATATTATGTAATAGATGGATTGAGTTAATTGATTCAATAATAAAGTCCAATTATCAATCAGATAAACAATAAATTTAGTTGTGTTTGACCAAAACACATGATTTATTTATTTCATAATATTTAAGATGATTTTGATCCATTTGTTATGTAATAATTGACTTGTGTAAAAGCATATATTAATCAGCAAAAGCATATATTAATCAGCAGGAGGCTTTTTTTTTTAATTTGAATTTTATATTGGCAGTAAAATTTCCATTAAGTCAATTAACCACTTAAGAAAACTGCGCTATCATTTGATTTTACTAATTAAACCATTTAAGAAAACTGCACTATCATTTGTTTTTACTAATTAAGGACTTTTTATTATTTTAAAATATTATTGGAATTAATTAAAAAAAATATATGGTATTTTTAGCATGGAACCAATCGTTTATTTTGGGAAACGTGCTATAATTTTTTTACAAATATATAAAGAATGATCTATGACGCAATAAAGGTTTGAAAATTCAAAGTAGCCGTTGGACGAGAGTTCCCCTGTTTTAGTTCTACACTGCACTCTCGTTCACTGCATCACTGTCACTGAATCACGCTCCTTTCGTTTTTCTCTCTTCCTCTGTTTCATTTTCATTCATTCATTCTTTCTTTCTCTCTCTTACATTCGCCATGTTTACCGAAGGTTTGGACGAGAGCGCAATCCAATGGATCAACCAGGTATCTCTTCTTTCTTCTTCTGTGCGATGCACTATTTCACTTTCTTTTTTCGTCACTTTTTTTAGGGATTCTTTGACCCTTTTTCCAACTTCAATGTTTTCTACAGGGATCCAAACCAAAGCTTGAGGTTGAAGATCCTCCTCCTTCTCTGATACGCTCTCCTCTGGCGGAGAAAATCAGCACAAGCGACCGATTCCCAAGATCTCCCATTTTGAGTTCCGCCAACGCTCTCAATTCCCCTGTTCTGCCTCCATTGAAGTTCCACTCAGCTTTGTTACAGCCGCGCAACCTCGCATTTGGCTACGGCGATCACCATGCCGACAACGACAGCGACGTCAGCATGGAGGATGACTTCTCCGACGAAGAACTCTCTGCCCCCAGCAACCTTGATTACTCCGACTCGCCAATTCCGCACAATTACGACGAGGAACAACTGTTTGGATCTAAACCCCAAGGGCAAGGGCGCTGTGGAATTCTCAAGACGGGTTTGGCCAATCAAAACCTAACCATTCAGGTTCCATGCAGTGTCAGAAGATTCACGGATGGAGAAGTGGGTTTCAATAAATGTGTTCAAAGAAAGCTCACTCCAGTTGGTGGCGCTGTTCAGTTTCAGAAGAAAGTTCGCCCTCGCAATGTGAAATGCCCTGATGACGCCGTCGGATTGGGTACTCCGAGTGCTCCTCCCATCATTGATGCTGATTTTTCAGTAGAGAGGGATTCAGAAAGCTCGGTCAAGAATGAACCAACTGACCGTGCATCTTGGCCATCAAGGGACTCTGTGGATTATGATGGCTCAAAGAGTGAGAGTTCCATTGAACAAAAACCCAACACTGTTACAAAAACCACTGAGCCTGGGGAAAGGTGTTGTCATTTCTACCTTCACTCACTGCAACGATCTCAATTTATGTTTCTCTATTTTTATCTGTTCGGAATCATTCTTCCCTAACCTGTTGTCGTGTACTTTTGATACTAAACTCTGCAGGCTGGACAATACTTTTACAGATGACTTAGAAAGACAGACCCCTCATTTACAATATTACCGCAACAGGTGCCCCCAATCTTTGACTTTGAATCAACACTAATACTTTGCTAATTTAGTTAAGTTTAATTAATATAGTTCACAATGTCGCTTTGAAATTCACATTTGAGTGTCTTCTTTCTTTTATGGTATGTTATCTCAGCAGCTGCAATAGTCAATATGCCTGGCAAACCCTTATCACTTATGACGCCTGCATACGTTTATGCCTACAAGCATGGGCAAGAGGCTGCACTGAGGCTCCAGAGTTTTTAAAAGATGAGTGTCTGGCTCTCCGAAGTGCCTTTGGGTGGGTTTCGTATTGTTTAACAAGCGCACTTCTTTTGGCTTCATTTATTGCTTTCCGTCATTTCTTAAAGTGCACTGTTTCCTTAGATTGCACGAGTTCTTGTTGCAACCTCGAGGTGTAAAGCTAACTGAAAGAAGAAATACAAGAAACTCAGAACAAACAGTTCCCCTGAAGATTAAGAAAGCTGTGGGGAAAATAAGAGTGGAAGGTAATCTTACAATCTCAACAGATTTTTATCCTTCAAATACTATGAACTTAAATAGAATTTTAATTGTAAATTATGGTATGAAATGACGTTTTTCAATAGACGTATTTTAATACTTACTTTTCTGTAATCATGTTTATTAACATTGGATCTCCTTCAAACGACTTGAGAATAGCGTAATATGATATCCTATGTGAAAATTGCAGTGAGGAAACTCCGCATTATACCTAGACAAAAACTTAAGATCACAAAGTCACAGAGGGGATCACACTACATGCAGGCTGGGGTGGAATATGTCCGGCATGTTTCATCACTTGTGAAAACTGGCATAAATTCTATGAAGTCGGCCACATTCTCACTGGCATCAGAAGGTTAGTTCATCTGATGAACGGATTTGGAACTCTTTCATTTTATAGTTTAGAAACCATTTAACTTTCATATGGGAAATATCTCACTGAAACATTTATAGATCTCTTTTCTTCATTAACACCTATCCTGTGATTACACAATGAATGAATAAAAGATGTCTGTTTTATTCTTGTAGAGCCACTACATTGTTTGATCCAACTTAAGAGTACAACGGAAGAAAATGAACCGGAGCCATCTTCTGCAATTCTTCTGCGCCCTGGAAGTGGAGATTACCATGATTTGTAAGTTTTTTTTTTTTTTATTTTTTTGTTTGAACTAGGAGATGCTCTTCTGATTGACCTGCTGTCAGGCTCTTAGAAAATAGTGAAACTTTAAAGTCAGTGAAGGTTTTCCAAATGCATTATAGCATGATATAGTTGCAGACAATCTTAAGTGTTGAAAATCATAAACTATTCATTAAGTTCTGCTGGTACAGAGCCGATGGCAATTTACACTGTATATTCTTTGAGAAACTAAAAATTACAATCACACATCTTGATTTCTTGCATTGTTGAAATATAATCATATAAATCTCAAACTGCTTTGTAATTTCAGTTTCCCATTGAGCCAAGGGGATGCTTTAATTGTAGAAGTCCAAGATTCCAAAAAGGCAGTCCATGGTGAAGCCAGAATTCCAATTTCATCCCTCAGTGATAATCCTGTATGAATTCTACCCTTTCATCGTCCATAAATATTACTTTTCGACCCTGCATCTTCCACATTCACATAATGAATTATCTTGAATGAGCAGAGTGACCGAATTAGGTGGTGGCCAGTATATCATGATGAACGTGAATGTGTTGGCAAGATCCAGCTGTCTATCGGCAGCACAATGACGAGCAACGAGAACACTCATATTAAGGTTCTATCTCTACCAAAATTTAGTTTCATAAATGTTTTTTTTTTCAGTAGAAATTTTCCAGTTAGTTGACGTAGGATCATCCTCCAAGTTACCATCTGTGGATAAAGGCAAAGAAGAAAACATGTAGATGAAATATTTTTAATAACTGGATTCTATCTTGGATTAATTATGGCGAGGATCATGCTTATCAACTGTCTTTAATCAAATTTATCATTTGCTGCTATTGAAAGAGAAACCTATTCTAATTTGATTGTACGATGTATTTTGTTTATTTATTTAAAGAAAAGGCTCATCATGACTAAATTATTATTCTATCTTAGACTTGACCAGTAAACACCAATGTGTCATTTCTGGCTGTGCCATTCTGAGCATAGATTTGTGTTTTCATTTACTCAGTTTCTACATTTCTGCAGAGTGCGGCTGTTGTGGAAACTCAAGCTTATGATTTATTATTGGAGGGTGCCATGAGTGCGCAACATTTTCACTCCCGAAACTTGCGTATAAATGGACACTGGAAATGGTTGTTAGATGCATTTGCAGACTATTATGGAGTTTCTAATTCATATGCCAAGCTGAGGTATTTTAATTTCATTTGGGTGCCCTAAAAAATGTGGAATAAAATGGTTTTTTATATTCTTTACGCTTCTATATGATTTGTTTATTTTCTTAATTCATTTTTCTCACTTACCTACGGTGTTCTTCTTGTAGATATCTACTACATGTGATGAATGTGGCAACTCCAACCAAGGACTGCCTAGAGCTTGTGAGAGAATTGCTTGAACCCCTAATAAAGGCCAAAAGTGAGAGGAGTTTGACCAGGCAGGAGGTAAGTCATATATATTGATCTCTTTCCCACAGCAGTAACTTCCCAAGTCATGTACTTCTGTTGTTCCAGCTTCTCATTAGTTTAATATGCTATGTTAATGGATTTGTCTTGAGTTCAGACCACATTAATACTTGTTATACGTGTCTTTGCACTTCATAAAAGAAAAATGATATGAACAGAAAACATGTGTAAAAGTATAATGAGCAATTGCTTGTATTTCTTTTACCCTGAGAAATCTGTTAGTTTTTATAACTAATGTTTTTTCTGTCTAACCAAATTTGCAGTTCGTGATTTTTGGAAATGGATAATGGTGTAACAATTTTCTCTATTTATTTCTCACAGAGAAGTATACTTTCAGACTGTGAAACTCAAATTGAAAGTCTTCTAGCAACTGTTTTTGAGAATTACAAGTCGCTAGATGAAAACTCGCCATCAGGTTTAACGGATCATTTTGGTCCAGCATTTGAGTCTGCAGCACCAGCCTTGGATCCTGCCGTTCAAGTTTATATTAGTCTTCATGATATACTATCTCTAGATGCTCAAACTATTCTAAGAAACTATCTTCAGGTAATTAAAATTTTCACCATTAAGTGACATGTGGTGCTCCTGTTCAACTTAATTTCAAGCTTGAATGCTAAAACTCTTTTTTCCTTTTTTGAGTCTAAATGAAGTGTTTACTGTCAACAGACTGCAGCAAGAAAAAGGTGTAGAAAACACATGATGGAGACTGATGAATTTGTGTCAAGCACCTCTGAATGTTACCAAATGGATACCGTTACCATCTCAACGGCCTACTTGAAGATGAAGAATCTTTGTGTTTCTATAAGAAATGAAATCCAGGCAGACATAAAGATTCACAATCAGCATACGACCCATGGTCAGCATATATTTCCTAGGTATTTGGCAGGAACAGCTCGCTTCATATGTTAACTGTCCTAACAAGTGGCTTTTCAATTCCTCGTGCATAAAATTGCAACGAGGGATTATATTTATATATTATATATAGGAGAGCATTACGCATATTACCATGTCTATTTTGTCAGAACATTTTAATTTTGGTTCGTAGAATTGTCTGAGATCTATTTTCCAATTTTCAGTTCAATTGACCTCACAAACATAACAGCGGCAGTTTACAGCACAGAGTTGTGTAAAAGGCTGAGAGCTTTCCTTTCGGCATTGCCACCATCGAGTCCACAGGCACATGTAAATGAGCTTCTAGTGGCGACTGCAGATTTTGAACGGGATTTTGAGTCATGGAATATAAGGTTTGTAACATGCAAATACAATACTTCAGATTCCCTAAAGTTAAAATATACTTTCTGACGTGCAATACTCTTCACTTTGTAGTCCCGTGCAGGGAGGAGTAGACTCCAGAAATTTGTTCCACAACTATATCATGGTGTGGATACAGGATATGCAACTTGGTTTACTAGATTTATGTAAAGCAGAAAAGGTAGTTGTCATTTCAGTTGTGTTGGAAGTCTTACATCTATTAGAGATATGTGAGGTTTAAACCTCACCTTACAAGCCGGTTTTGTGGAGTTGAGTTAGGCTTAAACTTCACTTCTTAACATGGTATCAGAGCCATTGTTTAAAAAGTCTATCTTAGCGAGATTTTTTGGACATTGTGTTCCACCTGCTAACGGACCATACAAGCCGGTTTTGTAGGGTTGAGTTAGGCTTTAAAAAAAGTCCACTTTTCTTAACAAGTTGTTTTATGTACAACAAAATCTTGTACATGAGTTAACCTCCCCAATACAAACAAATGATACAGGTGCCATGGGCTGGAGTAACCACAAATCACTCCACCTCCCCATTTGCTGAGGAAATGTATGAGAAAATCAAAGACAACCTTAACCAGTATGAAGTAGCAATCAATAGATGGCCTCAATACTCACTTTATTTGGAAAATGTAAGTTCTAAACTAAATATATTTCTATTTTAAGCCATAAGCATTCAAGATATCTATTTCTACTACTGTTTTACTTTGTTCTCATGCATGCAAGTAATCCTTGAGTTTGTGGTCCTTGCTCTTTTTCTCTCTGTAAGGCTGTTGCAAACATTGAAAGGGCAATAGTGAAATCCCTCGAGAAACAATACAGCGATACTTTAACTCCTTTAAAGGATAGCATACCAAAGAGACTTCACTTGCAAGTTCAAAAGATAGCTAGAAGACAATCAACAACAGTTCATTTGCTTCCTAATCAAGTAAGTTTTTTGAATTCTTGCTTTTGTCCAGATCCCAAATCCACTCAGATTAAATAATCAAAATTTTAAGCTCAAACAAACTTTGGTGGCATAATAGAAAGCATGCACGACTGATGTCTATCTATAATGTGTTTATATATTGAAATATTTTTTTACATTTTGATTTATCCACAGTTAGGAATATTCTTGAATACCCTCAAGAGGATTCTTGATGTCCTGCATTGTAGAGTGGAAGACATCCTAAATTCATGGGCCTCCTGTCTACCTGTCATGGGTGATAAGAAGACACTGTTTGGGGAGCAAATGAATGGAATAACTGTTCTACTGAGAACCAAATACAAAACTTATTTGCAAGCAATAATAGGGAATCTTGTCAACAATGTAAGATCATTCAGACTCCTTGAGATTTAAAAGTTATTGCAAAGGAAGCCTCTAATGTTTATTTACATTTGATGCAATTGAATTGTTCAGATGCAAGCTAATCGAAACACAAGGCTGAAAAAGATTCTTGAGGAAACAACAGAAACCGATGGAGAAGCAGAAGTCCGCGAAAGAATGCAGTTGTTGAATTCACAACTCATTGATTTCATCTCCAACCTGCATGAGGTCTTTACCAGCCAGATTTTTATAGCAGTATGTCGTGGATTGTGGGATAGGATGGGACAGGTATCCAACTAAACCTCGTATATATGTTTTACATTGTTGGTTCAGAATTTTCATCGATGTCGTTTATTTTGATTCATTTTTGTGCTAGATTATTTTGAAATTTCTGGAAGGAAGGAAAGAAAACAGGATATGGTACAACGGCTCGTCCTATGCTCTTGGGGTAAGTAAATAATATTAGATATGTGGCACAGTCTTCTAATGGTGCCGATTGCAATATTGTATATTGTATGACGTGTGGACTGTTTCACTTCGTAGATACTAGATGATACCTTTGCTTCTCAAATGCAAAGATTACGAGGAAATGCTTTGCAAGACAAAGATATTGAGCCTCCTCGCTCAGTGATTGAAGCTCGGTCTATTCTTTGTAAAGACACGGCAAACGCAACCGATCCATCTAATTACTTCTACATATAATTTATGTAGCCTTAGTTATAAATATATATTCCCATATTTCCCTGCTATTGTTGAGAGAGGTGGGGTTATTCTTTGCATGTAAATGTAATATATGTAGTAGGTCAGGCTTCAGAACTCTACATTCATTTTATTCTTTTTGCATGTAAAATGTAATAATGTACTCTTTTGTTCAGTCTTCAACCTCTGATATTTGGCCATCAATTTGATCTGGCTATGAGACAGCTGGAGTAAAAGTAAAATCCCATAAAGGTAGTTATTTATTGAAAATAGTGATTTTTTTTAATAAGAATAATCTCACTAAAGGTAGCTTTAAATCCATTGATCTTGCATTTGGACTTGGGAGACTAATCCGAGGATTGTTTCAAAATTTAGAACATTTTAGCCTTTTTGTTTTGTATCTGGCCGTTTTGCCACTAGTTTAGTCGTTAATAATGAGTTAATTTGTCTAGTTTTTAATAAGATAAACAGTATTATTTTCTGTGTGTGTTAACTTACATCAAAAGTATATTTTATGTGTTTCTTTGGAGTAAAACATTAAATATAATAATATTATTTGATTTAGAGATAACAAGAGATGGAACTATCTTTTATGGTGTGAAACTCTTAACGAAAAGGTATTAATACTGATCTACCAAAAATATTTAGAGTTATCTCCTTTTCCTTATTTTTCATAGTTTTTTTATAATCATCGTTTTCTAACCTCTTGGGTTTCCTTTAGTTTTTATTGTCCTCGGAACCTCCTATTTATTTCAATAATTTGTCTTCAATCTTTCACCTTTTGAAAGTCTCATATGCATAATGGTCACAATAGTAATCAACCAAATCATTATTTAACCTAACTTATCAATCGAAATTGGACTTTATTGAACTAATCTATATTGAGCTTATCAAACCAAAAACCATTTGCTGTGAAGTACATGATATTGTTGTGAATTCATGTTTGATACCCTCTTTCTTATAAAAACTCTTCAAACTCCTTGAAGGTATGCTTTTTAACATCTTCACTTTTCAAGACATTGAGTAATATATGTCACTTTGCTTTTTAACCAGCAATTTAAAGTTAGAGGTGGCAAAACGGGACAAGCCGAACAGGCCCACCACCAATAAACGAGTTGGATATTACAACCCGTTCCATCTTAGGACGGGCTGGCAGGCTGGCTCTTCCCTTTTTTTTTATTTTTTTTAATTTTTTTAATTTTCTTTAACTTTTTTTAAAAATTTTGTTTATAAATCTATTATATATATATATATATATAAACTTATATATATATATATATATATATATTTATATAATATAAAAACGTATTATTTTTTTATTGTTTTTAGTTTTAAAAATTAAAAAATTAAAAAAAAAAGGTTGACAG
>Ga0214543_1006704_pt1 | contig 20311 bp, 9 predicted proteins | sample CNSS2metaG_FD_160094 | JGI IMG/M metagenome (GOLD analysis project Ga0214543, IMG submission 160094) | Root nodule microbial communities from cowpea collected in UCLA plant growth center, Los Angeles, California, USA - CNSS2 | ecosystem: Host-associated > Plants > Roots > Nodule | place: USA...
ATATTACACTACATTGATTAGACGAGTCTCGCAACACACACTAAACAAATATAACAAAACATTATATGAGTCTAACAATATAGACATTACATGAGTTTGTCCACACATTGATTAGACAAGTGTAACAGAAACAATTAGACGAGTCTAGTCATACACAATAAATGAGTTTGTCCACACATTAATTAACGAGTATAACAAAAATTATTAGATGAGTCATTTCATATATTGATTAAATAAGTCTAAAAGTGCATTGATTAGACAAGTATAACGAAAAATATTAAACGAGTTTGTCGATACACTAATTAGACAAGTTTAACAATACATATTATGTATAACAAAAAAAACAACTAATTAGATGAATCTATATAATCAATATAGACGAGCTTGTCCATATAGTCATTAGTGAAGTATAGAATAAACATTAGAGGAATCATTCCACACACTAACTACATGAGTCTAGGAATACCCATTAGATGAGTCAGTCTACACACTAATTAAATGAGTATAACAATAAATACCACTGAAAAGACAAGTTTAGTAATATTCATTACACAAGTTTGTCCATACACAAATTATACGAGTCTATGAAAACATTTGACGATTTTGTCCATTCATTGATTAGACGAGTCTTGCAATACACATTAAACGAGTATGCACATATATTGATTACATAATTGTCTCCATATACTAATTAAACGAATCTAGGAACAAACACTAGACGAGTATGTTTATACATTCATTAAACAAGTCTAGCAAAATACATTAGACAAGTCTGTCCATACACAAATTAGATGGGTTTATTAATACACATTAAACGATTTTTTCCACTCTTTGATTATACGAGTTTTCCAATAGACTTTACACTAGTCTGAATATACACTTACTAAATGAGTTTAACAATACATGTTATACAAGTGTGTCCCTTTATTGATTAGACAAGTCTAACAATACATATTAGATGAGTTAGTCAATGTATTGATTAAACGGGTAAAGCAATACACATCAGACGAGTCATTTATATATTGATTAGATGACTTTAGCAATATATATTAGACAAAATCTTTTCACACACAAATTAGATAAGTCTATTAATATACATTAGACAAGTTTGTTCATTCACTAATTATATGAATCTTATAATACACATTAAATGAGTTTGTCTATATATTGATTAGACGAGTATATAAAAGAAATATTAGATGAGTCATTTCATACATTGATTAGATGAGTCTAAAAGTACACATTAGATGAGTATGTCCATACACACTACTAAAAAATAGCATTTTAACGACCACCTATTTCGGTCACTAAAAGGCTTAAAATCGGTCGCAAATCATTTAGCGACCAAAATTATGTAGTTGCGAAAACCCTGGTGGCAAACTCATTAGCGACCGAATTAAGTATTAGTTGCTAAATAGCCACCGAAATTTCGGTCGCTAATCTGTCACTAGAATGATTGGTCACTTCTTATTGTAGAGACCAATTTAGCCACTAAAATTTCAGTGACTAATTCGGTCGCTAAAATGACAAAAATTATTAATTTTAAATATATAGCAACCTTTATTTTTCGGTCGCTAATGAAATAATTTTTTATCTTAATAAAAATATCTTTTGGTGACTAAATCGGTGGCAAAAGTAAAAATATTTAGCAACCAATACCACAAAAATTGGCAAAAAACAACAAATCAAATATTCAAACGACTAGAACAATTCATGAACAAATAAAGAAAGAATAATTGGAAAGAAACATCCAACTTGTATTAGAGAAATATGAAAACAACACTACAAAGTTTTTAGAATCTGGGAACTAGCCCATAGAAGACTTGAAACGTGCATAGAGCCATGGAAACATTCTGTGAAAACTAAACTAAATGACACATGGTTCAACTAAACTACCAACTAATTAATCCTACAAGTAAGTCAATTAGCAGGTAAATTGACCCTTCAAACTCCTTTATTCAACTCCAATCCAACTAGCAAGTGCATATGGCATTACTTGAAGTCAAAGTGTTTCTTTCTCTTTAACTTGGTAACAGCATGTTGTATGTGTGTTGATTCAGTAGGCTCTGAGTAAGTGCCGAAATATTGAAGTAATAGGTGTTGTTTTCCACATTAACTTGTTGAATAATCCACAAATAAAGCAAAGAAGGAATATTGGTATGTAAATCAACACTTGGAATTAGGAGAGGCAGTCATAACATAATATAAATTACAAAGATACAATAAATACTTATTAATGACCAAAGAATAAACAAAAAAATTACTCACGCCAAAGCAGTCCAGTTTTCTAGTTGTTGCAATCTGGACCAGAGGATTTTGTTTATAGCACTAGGTACAATCCACTCTAATGCAACACAGGCACCAAAGAAATGAAACTGCAAATCTGTCATTGTAGCCACAACAACACCAATGGATACTACCGTTAATGCTAAAGCCTGTAAAGTTTCAAACCAACTCAGTTGAGTTTCAATAATAATAAAGCAAAATAAAACAAATGAGATAAGTATGAAAATTCTAAAATCTAAAATTAACTGTGGAGAATAACACATCATTTACTTATGAAACATAGAATACAAGCAACATTGTAGCTTGTAATGGATATTTGAGAGGCATGATCTCAGACTCCATCCCTTGTGAAGCTACCAAACTACGCAATGTGGTTAATGCAGGGCAACCTTCATTAATAAAAGGAATAGGCTAACTAATCAAGGGATGCTAAAGCAGAAATGCTAGAGGCATGAACATTTCATAACTAAAGAATCAAGAATCATTAAGCAAAGACAATGTGAAAGATTTTAAGCTTTGACACAAAAAGAATATACCCCCAGTGATAAAATGAAAAAGTTAAACTAATGGAACATGGTGGATTCGTTTCATTTTAGTTTTCTCATTCAAAATGGTAAAAACTGATATTCCGATTTTTTGCAAGGGGAGATCAATTACACGGTACAACCATGAAAGTGAGGATCAAACAAGAAAAAATGAAGAAAATCAGTGAAAATATAAGGAACTAAAACAATCTTACGATGCTAAAATTCTTGATAACCAAGGATAAAACACGTACTGGGAAGCAAAAATGTATTGCATTCAACCTCGGAATTTCATCAAACACGTACTGAGCAGCAACAACATCCCCACGCCCCGTTATGAGTCGATCAAAATCTCCTGCACCATTAACAATCAGTGTGAGAAACAATTTTGAAAAGTTGAATTGGAAGTGAAATTAATAGGGAACTTGCTTCAGACGTTGCAACACCAAACGGCATCGATGTGGCCACGGTAAGTGCCGAGGTGTTCGCCGTTGTCGAAGAACCAGACAGTAAGTAGGGTTGTGGTCCTTGGCACAGGAGAAGAGGAGATTGTCGTCCCTATTGTAACTGAGGAACGTGAGTGGCCTCTGGTGGCCCTTCATCAAAATCGACCTCATCTTCGGTTAGGGTTTTATGCTGCCGCGAATTTGAGAACAATCGTGAAAAGGTGGAGCCACTGAAACATGAAACATGAAATGCGAAATCTAAAAGAGGTGTTTGAATCGAAAACCGAAAACCTAGAATCGAAATACATTTGGTACAGAGAAATGAACGTGCGTTTGGGAGAACAAAAGAAGGAATTTGTGTTTGGATACAAAGAAAGGAGTGAATGGAGGGAGCCCATGTACGAGCCTAGGTTGAAGGCTCCCTTTTGTAACTGTGAGCAGCAGAGTTGAGAGAGGAGTTCATGGTACATGCTTCAATGGAATGAAGTGGATTTCATGCTCGTAGTCACGGCAGCTGTAGTGGAGAACAAGGTAGGAGAGGTGACTTTGGGAATGAAAGGGAATTGAGGATTAGGATTTAGAGGATTTGGTGGCAAAGAAGGGTAATAGTTAAAAAATGAGAGGAATTTTATATAAGAAAGGGAGAGACTTAGAAAATTAGAAAGCGGGAAAAAAGATAAAGAGAAATTAAAACGTTACATAAGATGAAAAATATAAAAAAAAAGTGTTTTATAATAAAATAATACTTTCAAATGTCATATTTATAAATAATAATATAAGAATTAAAAATTGACAACGCAAAAATTTATAATGATAAATACGTATTAATTACTATGTATCTAAATTAAGTATTTATAAATTTGTTTTTAAGTGAATAAATATTCTTTATAGTCATTAATTATTAAAATTATAATTTCTAGTTATATTATAGTGAACCTATAATTTATAGTAGAGATAAAAAAATATTAACCTGGAATCTTATAAAATTTAGTTAATCCAAAATTAGTTTCTAAATTTAAATAATAGTAACTAAAATTAGGAATCCAAAAATTAGTTTTGTCAATAATAGTTAAAAAATATTACATCGTAATTATGTAATTACAAAATTATTTATTAATAAATAATTATTTTGTATGGTCATTAATTATTATAAATATAGTCTTTAATTATAATACAATTTCTATTAATAATATAAGTTATTTTATACATCAAGAATGGAGAAATTAAGATCTTGAAAAAAGTTATGTTATTATTCTTCTTTAAGGAACAACAAATTACAAAAATAACGTTATAATTTATATTAAATATTAATCTAAAATTTATCATCTATTAGTTTAAACTAAGTAAGTATTGATTTTTATTTTAAATAAAAAATAAACAACAACAAATTATAAAATTAAATAATTTAATTAATTATAATTTATGTTAAATATTATTATAAAATTTATTATATTCTTAATTTAGTCTGATTAAATAATTTATATTAATTTTATAGAAAAAATGTTTATGGATTTAACTTCCTAAAATTTTCGGTCCATATTCAGAGGTAAAAAAAAATATTAACTTATAATCTTACAAATTTAGTTACTCCAAAATTTGTTTCTAAATTTAAATAATAGTAACTAAAATTTTAAGTTTCTAATAATATGGTAATTAGGAACCCAAAAATTTGTTTTTGTCAATAATAATTAAAAAATATTACATCTTAATTACGTAATTACAAAATTATTTATAACTAAATAATTATTTTTTATGATAATTAATTACTATAAATATAGTCTCTAATCATAATATAATTTTTATTAATAGTATAAGTTATTTTATAAATCAAGGTCGGAGAAATTAAAATTTTGAAAAAAGTCATGTTTGTGTTGGATATTGTTCTTCTTTAAGGAACAATAAATTATAGAAATAAGTAATTTAATGAGTTATAATTTGTATTAAATATTAATCTAAAATTTGTCATCTATTAGTTTAAACTATGTAAGTATTGATTTTTGTTTTTAAATAAAAAATAAACAACAACAAATTATAAAAGTAAATGATTTAATTAATTATAATTTATGTTAAATACTATTATAAAATTTATTATATTCTTAATTTAATCTGATTAAATAATTTATATTAATTTTATAGAAAAAATGTTTATGAATTTAGCTTCTTAAAATTTTCAGTCGCTAATTCGGTCACTATATATAATGTTTACTAATATAATATTTAATTCGGTTGCTAATTTGGTTGTTAAAACATTCTTTTTAGCGACCAAATATTTTTGGTCGCTAATTACCATATTAAAAATAATTTAGCGACCAACATATTTTCGGTCACTAATACAATTTTATTTTAGTCGCTAATTCGGTGGCAAAAATATTATGTTTAGCGACCAAAAATATTCGGTCGCTAATAACTATATTAAACATATTACAAATTTTTTGTGTCTATTTTAGGATTATTTTCGTCGCTAATTCGGTGGCTAAAACATTACATTTAGCGACTAACAATATTCAATCGCTATTTTTGTCGCTATATGAATAAATTTTATTATATACTGATTTGGTCGCTATTTCGGTCACTAATCTGTAACTACTTTTGTTCGGTTGCCATTTCAGTCACAATTTGCGACCAACGTTTTTCGGTCACTAATGTTGGTTGCTAAATTGTGTTTTTTTTTGTGGTGACACTCATCAAACGAATCTTGTAAGACACAATAGCGAGTTTGTGCATTCATTAATTAGACAAATCTAACAATATACATTAGAGGAGTCTATTCATATACATATTATATGAGTCTATTCATACACATATTGAGTCTATTAACATACATTATATGACTGTATCCTTTCTCTGATTAAATGAGTTTTGCAATATACATTAGATACATTTATTTATATATCGATAGGATAAGTCTAACAATACACATTATGAAAGTATGTTCATATACTGATTAAACGAGTTTGTCAATGCACTGATTAGACAATCTAACAATACACATTAGATTAATTTGTTCATACACTAATTTGTATTTTTAATGAATCCACTCTACATATTTTTGCATATCTTTTATATTTTTAGAGAATTTTATCTACATTTCTACACATGTTTTATCCTTTGTCTTTTTGCAAAGTATAGTATTTATATTTTTAAAAACATATTTACTTTCTACACATGTAAATCATTTTTAGGTTGATAGTATTCAAAACTTAATTCTAAACTTAAAAATATTTATTATTTCTTTCCTTAACCTCTAAATTGATTTTAATAAAAAAATATAAAAAACACCAATTCTTTAAAACTAGTTTATTAAAAAAAAGTGTGCTCCACATCTATTTGATGTTTATGGGAGATAGGAAGAAACAACTTGATCAAGATGAATGATATAAAAACAACTTGAATGAAAAGACAGACGAATAATGGATACCAACAAAACCATCACAAAACATACTTAATAAAGTTACATATTGAAATCAAGGTAATCACTATTACCCGTTTATTATTGAAAAGTGGAATAACAAAGATTGTCATTTTTCATGACACACAACATTGAAGTCCATGACTTGTTGATTGTTGCTGAGCATACTGTAAATTGCAACATGTCTTTAAGTCTAGTCCCATTGGTCATTATCAGGGAAGATAAGGTCAGACATATTAAAAGTTGTCTTTCCATCAGGTTCAACAACATCATAAGGTGAATCTTCTCCAAATTCACTTGGCATTGCCCTCCAATAAAGACTAGGTTCCCAATTTGCTTCTTTAAGTACATCCAATATCTCTTTTGATACAACCTTACTTCCCACATTTGTCAAATGAATTCCATCACTGAAAAATAACCAAAGCCCTTGATCAAAATATTGAATGTTTAGTACAGTAATAGCATATTACATCAGTTTTTTCGACTTATCAGTTTTATAACCAATGTTGTATCAAACTATGTAATAAGTGAAAATATATTACATCGATTGTCAAGAACTGATGTAATAGAGAAAACAGATATTACATCGTTTATTCTTGGAAACCGATTCAATTGGGGGCACACAAAATGAAAGCATATATATACTTACATGAAGCAAACATCTTGCCAATTATCGATTTTTTGAATAGCAGACCACAAATCAATGCCCTTGATATTCATCTCACGAGACACCTCCATGCATGCTTCTGCATATATTCTACAAGCTTCGTTTGTCCTCTCTAGTTCTCCCAGTACACTGATTTCACTCCAACAATTTATTCATCCTTTTAAGATCATGTCACAATTCTAAAAGAAATATAATAAATAATCAATTTATTACATGTTGTGAGGGATTTGTGCCTCATTGATGGGAGGAGTGGTAAGAAATATTACGCGAGTCTTCTCAGACAAGTTCTGTGAATCATTATGAAACTTATCAATATAATAAAGAAAACCTAGTTTTGTGCATTAGGTAGCTAAGAACTTGATGATAAAAATTAACAAAGAATGTTTACCTTCACATGCGTAGCAATCTTTCTCATATTTTCCTTGTATTCATCTAGAGGAACATGAGGACCAATGCCATTTGGATTTGGTATAGAAGAATCATTTCCACCAAAGTACACAATCACCAATGATGGTTGTTCTATGGCATCCTTTGTTAAAAAATCATGATAATACCAATGTTATGTAATTAAGAATCCACACATTTTATTAAAATAAAGAGAATAATTAATTTACGAATAAATAAAGTAAAATAAAATTTCATTAAAATTTGAAAATATATTAAAATAGATTCAAGATATCACGTGTGCAACATTTCAAGCTCATCTTACCCATAACATTTATATTCTGAGGTACATTTATTTAAACTTTTCATATTAAAAAAAATGGTTAGGGGGAAGTTCACATTTATTTATGAAGAAGGGTAAGAAAATTGATTTGAAAAAAAGTGAAAAGCTTTTTGAACACAAGAATTTAGCACTCAGATTATGAACATACCTTGGGAAAAATTGTATCCAAAACCTCTAAAGCACGCCTTGAATTCCATGCAGCATATCCTCTCAAAACTATATCAGCCTTTGTCATGCACACATTAAATTATCATTGACAATGCATTATTAGTTATCAAAAAGCATATATAAATGTAAATTCATTCGATTATTGTTATCATAAATGTAAGTTTTTCAATAGTTCTGATGCAACTTTTATAATAAACTAATTTTATTGAACATTATTCATAAAAAGGAAAACAATTTCACAATTTCGATTCGAGTTTTTATTTCCACAAATGATAAAATGAACAATTTTAGTTATATAAGAAGAAATACATAATAATGCACGTATATTTATTATGCATGTACCTACAACAGGCAAGTTTTATATTTAAACTCATTATGCTGAGTAAAAGCTCATATATTAATATATTGTAAGTCAACGTAACGTAAAGGGTTTTAGTTATCTTATGCGCATGACTTGGGTAATCATTATTATCATGCATAAAGATTTTAGTGATCTTATTCGAATTCGAAGGAATGAAACACAAAGTTGTCTATAAATTTTTACGTGATAATAAATAATTAATAAATTTGAAGATATTAACATAATTAAGATGTGAAAATTTATAGTTATGTCTAATATAATGTTATTTAAATGTTGATAATCTCAGAACATTAATTTGAAGAATAAGAAAAAAAAAAGAGGGTTAAGTATGATTTTAGTCTCCGAACTTTGACTCAAAATTGGAATTTGTCTTTGTCTGACTCTTCAATACATTTTGGTCCTAAACTTTAGAAATGAATGAATATAGTCCTTTTAACCCAATTATGTTAATTTTTTTTGACGTGTCGAATGCTTTTCATATTAGTATTGGAGTTTTTTACACTGTTTGACACATTCTTGGTTCAATATCTACCGAGAAATATGTTCGACACTTCAAAAAAAATTAACGTAATTGAGTTAAAATGACCATATTCATTCATTTGTAAGGTTTAGGAGTCAAAATATATTAAAATTTCAAACAGAGATAAATTCTAATTTTAAATCAAACTTGAGAGACTAATACTTAAAAAAAAAATACCTTACGAGCGTAGACGTGAGAAATAGTAGCTCCCCAACCTTCATAATAGCTGTATTGAACAATGGAAGATCCAAATAACACAAACTGTGGCCTCGATGGTCCTATCATCTTTCTTCCTCTTTCTCTTTCACTTTCTCAACCACAAACATATAAACCAAAGCAATGTCTGTCACAATTTATACACGTTGTAGTAACCCACGTTCTCGGTTTTTATATTATATTTATATATAAAATTTCATCCAAAACATAAATCACGTTAGTTATGAATGGGAACCAGCTCAGATTTAAATAAATATCCATTACAACAGTCACCATATAGGATTATAAAAAGGAGTACATACAATATTTTCCTTTCTTGACCAAAGAAAAAACATTATTCAAAATTTAGAACGGCAACACTTGTTCAACATGCTGAGTTATATTTTTTTATATAATTTAGTTATGGTTATAGTTTTCGAGAGATTGTAATTCTATATATATGATATAAATCTTATACATATAAGACATTTGACACCACTTTAATCCTAAAATCTTAAGATAATGGTGTTATGGGTTTTTATTCTTATATAGTGTTTAACTTTGTCTATTCTATTTAATGTAAAACTTTGACTCACACTTAAACTATTTCCAACACAATACGATAATATCATTTCACAATTTGTAACAAAAATTAATGAAAAAAAGTTGTTTTCTTGAATCTGAAAATGTGCAATTTGCCATTTTCTTACCTTCACATGGGCTCTGTTTGTTTGTTTTTTTGTTTTTTTTTTTACGTGAATAAACAAAGACTGGTTGATTATGATCGATTATAATAACTGACTGTATATATAATTAATATTAAAAATTTGACTTTTATAGTTTTTCAAATAAACTCTTAAAAGGTTTACCTCTATACACACGTATATACATAGATTGAATTGATTGACCTAGTTTAATTTAATGTCTTAGAAATCATTTACCTAACTACCTGCTCCTGATAAAATAATTGTGTGAAAAAAAAAAACCTTAGAGTCTGCATTATTGTTGGTTGAGAAATACTTTGATTACGATATTTTTGTCACAAGTGAGTCGATTACGAAAGTTTCGGAGTTTGACAATTCATAAAATCTTGTCAGTTTTCACACGATGAAGGTATCTTATATTTATCTGTATAAAACTACAAACTAAAATATATATTATCTGAGTTGTAACAACCTAACTTACTAATTGTAGATGATACATTAAATTATTTGTTTATTTAATTTATAACTATCTTTGTTTAGGTAGGTATTCTAACATCATATTTGTTAATCTTAGTTGTATTTGATTAATGGTGTCTCCAACCTCATTAACATTTTATATTTAATAATTATATGTAAGTGGTGGAGTGTTTTTGACTAATTGGATTTAATCTTTTCTTGCTATTTAATATATATCTTTATTAGTTTTCTAATGTAAATACATTTTTATTTTTCTTTCGTTATAAATAATTTTGTTCTTCTCATAAATTTTCTTAATTTTATGTTACCATTTGTACAAAATAATATATATATATATATATATATATATATATATATATATATATATATATATATATATATATTACACAATATAAAATAATATTATGTTATTAATAACAAAATTTATTTATTCTAACTAGTTATTACAAAATTTATTAATATAAATAAAATAGAGTTTATTCATGGATATATACAAATATATGTAAATGTATTATTTGCTTTTAATATTATATTATTTTACATATATTTGTTCTTATCTTCTTATTTTACTTCTTGTGCATGAAAAAAAAAATCAATTTAAATTGGAAAAAGTCTCAAAATTTTCAAATCCATTCTATGTAATTACTATAAAAAATTTCCAAGAATGAGTCTAAATACAAACATCATTGGTAATTCAATCACTTTTTAAAGTAATATGATTGTCAAGAAAAAAAAAATCAATGTAATACAAATTTCAAATAATAAGATTCAAAACCTTGGTCAATATAAACAACACAATACTTTTTTTTCCTTTTGTACAATACTTAATCAAATCAAAAATAGACCATAAACCATCTCTATCACAAATAATTACACAACCCTTATCATATTTTAAAATTTCCTTCGTAATATATAGTTTTATTTTCACCATTACAAAATTTTGGCTAATATAGTAGTTTCTCAATCAACACCACGCCAATATTAACATGTATCTAACCTAATTTTTAGTCCAACAAAAAAAATTCAAGTTTTCCAACTTTTACGTATCTTTTTAACTCAAATTAAACTCAACTGATTAAATCAATTTTGTACCTTAATTCACTTGCTTGTCAATAATTACTCCCAAACTTAAAAGTTTTAACTTGCTTTTAAGAAGCCTGATTAAAAAATTAAACACATAACTATAGACTAAGATTAACATAAATTCATCTTAGCTCAAATCATCCAAACAAAACTAACAATACAACCTAGAAATGTGTGAAAAACTTTATTAAAACCAAAACGTATCCAAGCCATGTTATTTTGTACCTTGCTGCCTTCTAATATACGAAGAAATGGTAAGAAATTGTATCATAAAACTAGAGAGAAGCTAAATGTTTTAAAATTTAGAGAAGTAAAATGATTTATACAAGTGAATAGTGAATTTAATTTCCATCTTATATAACTTTTACAACATTTAAATTATACTATACCTAGGCTGTCAGGATCGATATGGCTAATTACTCGGTCTGAACCGCCAACGACTAGTCTTATCATAAAAAGGAATAGTTAGTTAGTTAGCTACACAAAATAATAACACATACATAACGGTTAACGCTGCCTACTTCAAGAATAACACATGAGTAAAAGCTGCAAACTCCAAACTTAGGAAATAACAGTCGGACTTCTAGTGTCATATCACAAACTTGGAACTTGGGGCTGGTCCAGGCCCAGTCAAAGCCTGAACATTGGCCCAACGCAATAAAAAGGGGCCCAACCCATAAAAAGGGTAAAACATAGTTAATAACTCTATAAATACATGTGGATCACAACCATTAAAGGTACACTTTCATTAATTCACTAACATGTGATTTGACTTCTAGGAGTCTTTGCTGACTTGATAGTCGGAGTCCTTTCCGCATGTAACCCCCTGAGGGTCCAATCCGCCAACATTAAAAGAAGACGCATCTAAACTAAGTAACCCGTCCAACAAGTTAGTAATTGGGATAAGATAAGATTTGTGCTTCTTGATAATCTGTTATTATTTCCGCATGAACATAAATAATAAACTATTCAATTTCCAACTAACTTTTTATTCCCTTTAAACCTATCAAACTATTAGCAGTTAATTATTTTAAATCGCTTTTAATTAGTTTTAATTATTGTTTAGCAGTTATAATCTGTGAATAAACCAAGTCAATAACTGGACCTATATTTTAGGGACTGAAGCTATTTTCTAGCTCAACTATTAGTCTGTTATCCCATTACTTTATGCGTGAGTAATAGAGCAGTTACTTTAGTTTTTTTATTAGCTTTAAATGTGTAATCTGTTTCAGTATTGAATAACAATTTTCAAGTACAAAATTTCAAAGCATATCTTGTTAAACGTTCACATTTGGTATCAGAGCTCCTTTATAAGGGCCTGAACCAAAACCAGAGTTAAGAGAGAGAAACACTAAGGGAGGGGTTAAACCATACATCGGGAGAGTGTGAGAGAAACACTGAAAGTGAGGGGTTTAAACCAAATATTGGGTGAGTGTTAAGAGAAACACTACGAGAGTCAAAGACAAAACAATGGCAGATTCTGGAAAGTATGTGCAGCCTGCTATTCCCAAGTTCGATGGACACTATGATCATTGGGCAAAGTTGATGGAGAACTTCTTACGATCAAAAGAGTATTGGCACTTGGTGGAACACGAAATTACAGACGTTTCTGATAAAACAAATGCATCTGAAGCTGAATTAAAGGCACTGGAGGAACAAAAACTGAAGGATTTGAAGATAAAAAATTATCTCTATCAAGCATTTGATAGAGAAATATTGGACACAATTTTAAATGATGAAACAGCCAAAAACATCTGGGATTCAATGAAGCAAAAGTTTCAAGGCTCCACACGAGTCAAACGAGCACAATTACAAGCATTGCGTAAAGATTTTGAGACATTACATATGAAGGAAGGTGAATCAGTTAACTCCTACTTTGGTCAAACACTGAAGGTAGCCAAAAGCATGAAGGCATGTGGTGAAAACATGAAAGAAAATATCATAACCGCAAAAATCTTGCGGTCAATGACTGCAAAATTTAATTACGTTGTTTGCTTCATCGAAGAGTCCAATAATATGGATATTATGACCATTGATGAACTCCAAAGCAGCCTGCTCGTCCATGAACAGAGAATGTTGCTCACTGTTGAAGAAGAACAAGTCATGCAAGCCGTGACTGATGACAAAAGTGGAAGAGGCAGAGGAAGAGGACGAAGCAGAGGAGGATCTTTCAGAGACAGAGGCAGGGGAAGACAATCATTTAACAAAGCTGAGATACAATGCTTTAAGTGTCATAAATTTGGACACTTTCAATATGAATGTTCTACGTGGGAGAAGAAGGCCAACTATACCGAAGTAGAGGAGGACAAAGTAGAAGAAGATGAGCTTTTATTAATGGCCACTACAGACCTCAATGAAGGAAACAAAACAGACTGGTTTCTAGACTCTAGATGCAGTAACCACATGAGTGGTAACAAGGATTGGTTCTCAGAATTAGATGAGACCTATCGTCATAAAGTGAAACTTGGAAATGACGCACAAATTGTTGTGATGGGAAGAGGCAGTGTTCAAATTATTCTACATGGTATCACACATGTATTTTCACATGTGTTCTATGTTCCTGAACTCAAAAATAATCTATTGAGTATAGGACAATTGCAACAGAAGGGATTAATGATAACAATTCAGCACAACAAATGTGTTGTTATTCATCCTGATCGAGGACAAATCATGGAAGTAAGTATGAATGACAACCAAATGTTTGTTCTTTCAGCAACTATTGTGTCAGCAAAGGCAACTTGCCTTCAAGTGAACTTGGAGCAGGATTCTCAATTGTGGCATAATCGGTTAGGACATTTGAGCTATGATGGCCTCAAAACGCTTGTCTCTAAACAAATAGTGAATGGGTTGCCATCAATCACAACTCCCAAAGATCTGTGTACTCATTGCTTGGCTGGAAATAGGAAGGAATGTTCCAAAAATATACTGGCTAGAGGCAACAAAATGGTGTGTCCACATTCTCAATAGAAGCCCCACAGTAGCAGTACAAGATAAAACTCCTGAAGAGGCATGGAGTGGAGTGAAGCCAACAGTAGAGTACTTCAGAGTATTTGGATGTCTAGCTCATGTTCACACACCAGATCAACAACAAATCAAACTGGATACCAAAAGTAAAAAATGTGTCCTACTTGGTGTTAGTGAAGAATCAAAAGCATACAAGTTGCTTGATCCTATAAATAACAGGATCATAATCAGCAAGAATGTCATTTTTGAGGAAGGGAAAAATTGGAATTGGGAGAAGAATGAACAAGAGAACCATCAAGACAATTTAGATTGGGGAGATGCAGTGAGCAACACTAAAAAGCAATCAGTAGAGAATGAAATCAATGATGCAGAACAACAAGATGCAAAAATTTCAAGTGATGACCCAATACAAGTAGAAGCCCATAATGAGCCAAATATTCCTGCAGCTGCACCAGTTGAAGGAAGGGCTAGAAGGAGCAGACGACAACCAATCTGGATGGCAGACTATGACAAAGGAGAAGGTCTTTCAGATGATGATACTGCAGTTGTAATGTTGGTGACAGAAGATGATCCAGTTATATTTGAAGAAGCCATCAAGAGTAAGAGATGGAGAGATGCCATGAAAAGAGAAATGAAGGCAATAGAAAAGAACAAAACCTGGGAATTAACTGACTTGCTAAAGGGAATGAAGCCAATTAGAGTAAAATGGATATTCAAAACAAAGCTCAAAGAAAATGGAGAAATTGACAAATTTAAGGCAAGATTAGTTGCTAAAGGGTATGCACAACAATATGGAGTGGACTACACAGAAGTATTCGCACCAGTCGTGAAACTTGACACCATACGGATAATACTCTCAACAACTGCACACCATGGTTGGAGCATTTTTCAATTAGATGTGAAAAGTGCTTTCTTACATGGAGAACTAAATGAAGAAATTTATGTTCAACAACCAACTGGTTTTATGAAGATCGATGAAGAAGAGAAGGTATACAAATTAAGAAAGGTATTATATGGACTCAAACAAGCACCAAGGGCTTGGTACAACAAAATAGAAACCTATTTCCTACATAATGGTTTTGAGAGATGTCTCTGTGAACACACACTTTTCACCAAATCAGTTGAAGGAGGTAAACTTTTAATTGTAAGTTTATATGTAGATGATTTGATATATACTGGAAACGATGTGAGCCTATGCCATAGCTCCCAAAAATCTATGATGTCAGAATTTGATATGACTGACTTAGGAAAAATGAGGTACTTTCTTGGAGTGGAAATTTTACAGGACTCAAAGGGAATTTTTATGTGTCAAAGGAAGTATGCCCAGGATGTACTGTCACGGTTTGGGATGAAGGATTGCAAGCTGTCAAGAATCCAATTGTTCCAGGAACAAAATTATCTAGAGAAAATGCAGGGACCAAGATGGATGCCACTTTATTTAAAAAAAGTGGTAGGCAGTCTCATGTATTTGACAACAACTAGACCAGATCTGATGTATGGGGTCAGCTTGATCAGTAGATTCATGGCCAACCCCACTAAGACTCACTGGACTGCAGCTAAAAGACTACTAAGATACTTGAAAGGAACTATAGAGCTTGGGATATATTACAAGAGAGGAGAAAACACTAGTATAATTGCCTATATAGACAGTGATTTTGCTGGAGACTCAGATGATAGAAAAGTACTTCAGGATCTGTTTTCTTCTTAGGATCTGGAGCAGTTTCTTGGTCCTCTAAGAAGCAACCAATAGTTACACTATCCACAACAGAAGCTGAGTATATATCTGCAGCCTTTTGTGCATGTCAAAGCATTTGGATTAAAAGAATCATGGAGACTCTTGGTTTCAATGAGGAAAATAAGATTCTGATGTTATGTGACAATAATTCAGCCATTCAACTGTCCAAAAACCCAATTTTTCATGGAAGAAGTAAACACATTGATGTTAGATTTCATTTTTTAAGAGATCTTGTTAAGGATGGAAGGATTAATCTCAGTTACTACAATACACAAGACCAAGCAGCAGACATAATGACCAAACCACTCAAATTGGAATAATTTTTAAAACTTAGAAGCATGCTGGGAATGGTTGAAGCGTAGGAAATAAACTAGATACTTGCAAGCATCTAGTTTAAGGAAGGGAATATTAGCAGTTAATTGTTTTAAATTGCTTTTAATTAGTTTTAATTATTGTTTAGCAGTTATAATCTGTGAATAAACCAGGTCAATAACTGGACCTATATTTTAGGGACTGGAGACTATTTTCTAACTCAACTATTAATTTGTTATCCCATTACTTTATGCGTGAGTAATGGAGCAGTTACTTTAGTTTTTTATTAACTTTAAATGTGTAATCTGTTTCAGTATTAAATAACAATTTTAAAGTACAGAATTTGAGAGCATATCTTACTTGTTAAACGTTCACACAAACAATCCTTACTATAATATAGTCACCATTTAATCCCACCCGATATGAGAATATCCAGTGATAAAGGATCCAGACATGTGAACTAAGAATAAAAGCTTTTTATTTAAGCACGGTATTATTTCATGTTATTATGTTGACAATTATCTATGAAAATTTTAACCTTTATTGTAAGTAATGAGAAAAAAAGGGGAGAAGTTTCCTCAAATTTTCGATCCCGGGATTTGTTTTTTACTCGTGGATGTTGTTACTTTTCTTTCTAAGTCTACTTTTAAGAAAACAAAAGAGGAGTTTATTTCATCCTTCTCTATATTATAATTATATAACTAAGTCCATTGTGGTCAATACATACCATTTCAAGAATATGGTTTATATGAAATCAAAACCCGACGAATACCCACAAGTACTTGGATCAAGGACTTAAGGAAACCTATCTTTTTTCTTTTTGTAATGTCAAGTAATTGTTGTTTATAATGGATAAATTTATTCTCAAACATTAAGAAGAAAATAAATGAACAAGTAAACGAATCAAATTTAATAAGTTAGAAATGTTATATGTACACTTCAATCTTTAAGAGAAATAATAAAAAGAAAAACTCCAAACAAAAGTACACATATTTAAATTAAGAGCGACAAAATAGATTAGTTCGCTCTACCACTGGTCACCAAGAATGTGTTCAAAGAGACTAATAATCCTAGTATGTTCCTATAGATTAGACTAGCAAGGCAACCCATTAGTTTTTTTTTTTTTACTTTTAATAAATATGTATATATGCATATATGTATAATTTTGTAAATATTTGTTAAGATTAATTAATATTTATAGTAAAATAAATTAAGATATTTATTATTAGGTTAAACATATTTTGAATCTCTAAATTTTAACACAAAAATGAGAATTTGTCATTGTATTAAACTTTGATATAATTTGGTCTCAAACTTTAAAAATAAAAAATATAGTCCTCATAATTCAACTGCGTTAAATTATTTTAATTTGTCAAATAATGTTTCAGACGACATTTGAGTTGCTTACACTATTTGACACATTCAAACTCAAGTGTCAACCTCAAACATCATTTAACACGTGTTAACACCCAATTTTGTTCGGATCAATACTTTTTGTTTTAAAAAAACAATTAAAACTAGATATTTAATTTATTTAAGAAATTCAAGAAAAGTAAAAAAAAAATAATAACAAGCAAAATATAAAAAAAAATCAACAAATATATTTACATTCCTTTCAAATATGGACTAATAACCCAACACTTTACATTCACACTCCTTTTATTTTCTTTTCACACAACCTAAAACCCCTCCATTTCGAAGTTGACACGTGTCCCTCTTTTTACTCTCTCCGCTGGCCACCTTCCGCTCATCTCCCTCTCTGATTTCTCACTCACTCTTTCCTCTCCTCTCACGTACACAACCCATCACTAACAAACTCACTTTTCCCTCTCCTCTTACACAACCAAAAGACCAAAAGATGGGAGATAGCCTTTACTTAGCCTTCCAAAACAATCATCTTCTTCCATAATATTTCCATTAACTACCTCACATCACCATTTTTTACTCATGACAACCCCATCACCTTTATCTATGACAACACATACAAGGGCTTTGAGATCCATCGTAACAACCTTCATTCAACTTCACATCCCGCTATCGACACCAATCAAGAGAACCCGAGAGAGGATCATGATCTTTTTCTTTCAAAAAACCTCCATTCCATGACACGAGAGGAGGAGCACCAAAACAATACACCGAGAGCACCATCTCAATATGGAGGTTTTAATAGAACCTTCATATTGAGTCATTGTCCTTTTGCTTCATCTTTTGCCAAAAAATTCATTTTGAGTCCCCGTGATCAATCTTTCGATCAAATCTTCATATTGAGCCCTTGTGCTCTATCTTTTGACAAAAAAACAAAGAGAAAAAAAGTTATAATGAGTCCTCGCACTCAATCTTTTAATTCAAAATTCATATTTAGTTCTCAAACTCAACCTTTCAATTTAGACATTTATAGTAAGTCTTCATGCTCAATCTTTCAATTCAAAGAAAAAAAAGTCATTTTGAGTCCACCTGCACAATCTTTTAATCCAAAACTTAATTTTGAGTCCCCATATTCAATGTTCCAATCCTAAAAGGTTATTTTGACTCCTTGTGCTTAATCTTTCAATCCAAAAAAGTCATTTTGAGTTTTCGTGCTCAATCATTTAATGCAAAAAAGTCATTTTAAGTCCCCAGACTCAATATTTTAATCCAAGAAAGCCATTTTGAGTCTATGTGCTCAATCTTTCAATAAAAAAAAAAGTCATTTTGAGTCTCCATGCTCAATATTTTAATCCAAAAAAGTCATTTTGAGTCCCGATGCTCAATCTTTCAATCCAAAAAGAAGTAATTTTGAGTCTCTGTGCTCAATCTTTTAATCTAAAAAAGATACGTTGAGTGCTCCCGCTCAATCTTTCAATCCAAAAAAGCCATTTTGAGTCTATGTGCTCAATCTTTTATCATCCAAAAAAAGTCATTTTGAGTCCTTGTGCTCAATCTTTTAATCCAAAAAAGTCATCTTGAGTCTTCATGCTCAATCTTTCCATCCAAAAAGTCATTTTGAGTTCCAAGGGTCAATCTTTCAATCCAAAAAAGTCATTTTAAGCCTTGTGTTCAATCTTTCAATCTAAAAGTCATTTTGAGTCTTTGTGCTCAATCTTTCCATTCAAAAAAAAAAAATACATTTTGAGTCCCTGAACTCACCTTCCATTTTTGAGCCTACACTCATTCTTTGACCTACAGACTACGTTTTGAGTCCCAGACTCACCCTTTTTTTATTAACACAATTTATTATTTGAAACTATGCACTCTTGGTTTTTAAACTTCATTTTGAGTGTCTATGCTCACTCTCCTCTAAGTTATGTACACCTTGTTTTCTTGCTTTTAAGTCAAGGTTTTGACACCTTTTCGAGGATTTTCAATCATGTTCAATCTGAACAACAGACGTAAATATCAAAATTTACGTCTGATTACATGGGATTAGACGTAAGGGAGTGATACATAAAACCTTTAATATGTAACCCTGATGCCACTTGAAGATTGTAGAACAGTATTTTGAAAAGAGTCTTCACTCATTGCGAGATTGCATACCTTCTTTCGCTACGCCCTGTCATCGACACTCATTGTTGTCGTCATTCGCCACTTCGTAGCCACTGGAGCTATAGTTGTCGTTACCAACTCCATGAACAAAAAAAAAAACAGGGAGAAATATGTTATGGCTGCCTTAAACTGTATCAACACAAACAAACAATTATACAAAAAAAAAACTAGAATCTGAAGTAAGAACCTCCTCCTTGTATTATTCCTCAAG
>Ga0214543_1006707_pt1 | contig 20303 bp, 9 predicted proteins | sample CNSS2metaG_FD_160094 | JGI IMG/M metagenome (GOLD analysis project Ga0214543, IMG submission 160094) | Root nodule microbial communities from cowpea collected in UCLA plant growth center, Los Angeles, California, USA - CNSS2 | ecosystem: Host-associated > Plants > Roots > Nodule | place: USA...
CCTCCCATTTCCCTTGCTTTTCATTTTATGTTTCTTTACTCTTCTTGGTTTATATTGTTTCTATTATATGTTTTTCCTTTTGATTTCTTACTCCCCATCAATCCATTCTCATCCTCTCTAGAACCTTGGAAAGGAACCTTCACATCTAGATAGCTTGCTATCTTAATGTCCAGTGGGAATTTCCTTGGTTTTCTTAATCAACTCACACCATATTCAATAATCTTAAAAAGGAACAAGATAATCCTTCATCATTAACTCAAAGAGAATGAGACCCTTAGCGGACTAGCACCTAAAACAAGAGCAGCTAACAGAACTGAAAATAGCATAGGACGAACGAAGATGAGGTTATGAGGGAATCGTTCAACAGAGGGGAAATAGAAAGGAACAAAAGAGAGTTCAACTTACTTTGAGGAAACCGTTCAATGGAGGGGAAATAAGGGAGCCCACTCAAACCCTAGAGAGCTTGCTACTGCAGTTTTAAGAGGGGAAAAGGATAACTGTTTTTTTTTTTTCTGAAAAATTGGCAGAATGAGAGGGTTAGAATGAGAGGGTTTTAGACACTCTATGGACCAGCCTTAGGCCCAACATATTAGGGTATACCCTTAAACCTTGGACAAAATTAAAGTGGGCCTTACAAATATTGTGCAAAACTACTTTACACTATCATTGCATGTCCATTAACTTCAAAATTAAATTTACACCACTTTTTAAGTCATTATGTAATCATTAATTACTTATTAGAACTGGTATTTAATTTAGTTTATTTACTAAGAGGAAATTATGAAGAAAATAACTAAAGAACGAGTGGTGTTTGTTAGATTATGCATCACAAAAAATTAATTATTAAAAAATAATAAATCCTAAATTAATTGAGTAGTTTTCCATATTTCTAAAGAGTAGAATGCGAAAGCAAAGAGCAGAAAGTAAAACGGTTATTGGAAACCGTAGATAAAAGGATGATACTTGAATTTTTAACCGTAAAAGCACCTGAAAGTGTAGTCTTGATTTTATTTTTTAATGGGAACAAAGAAAAAAGATCATGAGTATATCATATGTAAGCAATATATCATATGTGCTTACAAAGACTATACCTACTTTATCTAACTTTTATTGATTAATTTTTCTAAAAGTTAATATTCCAAATTCAACCCCTTCGATAAATTAGAATATTGTGGATATATATAATTAATATTTTCATTTTATATATATATATATATATATATATATATATAATTAGATCACTTTAATATTTTGTCCTATAATATTTAATTATTTATAATATATATTTATGATCCAAATTGTTATCAATTTTTTGTATGTCTCTTTAACATTTTCTTTTTTATTTGCTTTCCTTTTTTTCTTTTTATCTAAATAAATTTATTTTCATTTAAATTTTTTGTTTGTTTAATTTTTGTTTTTTTTATTGAAATCGTTCCTTTGCGTCTATTATCAGGATAAAAAAATTGTTAAAATACTCACTAATAAAATTTGTAATAAATACCAAGTACTTTTAAAGAATTAAGAAATTAAAATTAAAATTTTTGATGAATAAATATTAACGATTAAAAAGTCATTTAGAAATTCTTTTTATAAATTTATATGGATAGAGAAAAGTTTATCATCCTTACATTATTTTAATTAAGTGTTATAATAAAATATAAAATATGATTTTAAGAATTAAATCATAATGGGTGAAATTTTTTTTTGTGAATTACAAAAACATAACATCTTGTGTACTTATTTTTGTTTGGCAAGAAAAATATATATTCATAAGTATTTTATAATACAATTCTAATATTATAAATGTTTATTTTATGATGTAAAGAATATTTTCTCTATTCATCTTACAAGAGGTCTCACAAAGACTTGTACATGTCAAAAATTTCTTCAAAATCTATAGTTAAATTTAGGTTTAATCATACCTTTGGTCCCCATTTTGGAGTCAAAATCTCAACTTGGCACCCGAATTTTTAAAAGTCTCAAATTTGTCCCCTTTTTTATTAAAACGTCTCAAGTTTTCCCTTTCGATTAAGTTTGGGTTGACGCCGTTAGAGGAAGTGCCACGTGTCAGTTATTGGATTTTTTTGACTTTTATTTATTATTTTTTTTTTGAATCTTTTTTAAAAAATAAAAATTTTGCCACGTGTCAAGTTGTCGTCGTGCCACGTGGCAGTGACAGAGTGATGTGACAGTGATAATGACATTTGTCACTTATGTCAGTTCCAAAATCTCAATTTGGTCCCTTTTATTTTAATTTTTGTCTCAATTTAGTCCCAATTTTTGTAAAAATTAACAATTTTGTCCCTCTTCAAATTGAAATCAAATTTAATTTCTATATAAATATACACAAATATTTCTATCAAAATTGCTATTTCAATTAAATATTTTTAACCAAATTAACTTCATTTAATTAATATTTTACATTGAACTTTATTTAAAATTGTTTTAAAGTTGTTAATAGAAAAAAAATTCATAAATTAACTAGTTCATGTAACAATAAAAAACATATGAATTTAAAATTTGAAGTAAAGTTGAATGTGAAACACAATTTTAAATAAACTTAGCTATGTTAAAAATATATAATAAAAATATCAATTTCAATAAAAATATCAAATTTCATAAAAATATTTGTATAAAATTTATATAAAAATTAATTTTTGTTTTAATTTGGATAGGGACGAAATTGAATTATTTTTACAACTGCCATGTGGCACGACGACAACTTGACACGTGGCAAAATTTTATTTTTAAAAAAAAATTCAAACAATCTTGGAACTGACATGTGACACCCCTTTAACGCCTTCTAGCCAGAGTTAACAGAAAGGGCAAACTTGAGACTTTTAAACAAAAAAGGGACCAATTTGATACTTTTATAAATTCAGGTACCAAACTAAGATTTTGACTCTAAAATGGAGACCAAGGGCATAATTAAACTTTAAATTTATTCTATTTAACTATTTTGAAAAGACTAAATGTCAGTTTTATGAAGACCTCCCATAATGCATCACTATGCTTGAACGAAGAGAAGTGCAACATGAAGAAGAATTTTAATGACATTCATAATGAACAACTAATGATTCACAACAATTATTTCAAAAATCTTTATACATATAAAAGAGATGCATTCAAAAACATGAACCAAGAATGCTTTCAAGCTTTTGAAGAGATAAATCTCAAATGTGTAGAACCTAGCTCATTAAAACAATAGTATTCATTTATTTTTTGAAGAGATAAATCTCAAATGTGTACAAAAGAGTGAACTTCATTTGTATTTGTCTTAATGACACACTTCTTTTAGTACACTTGTAATTTTTTAAATTAATTTCATTTTAACTTAGTCAAGAGTAATGTGTTCCAAAATGCATGTCCAATTTTAACTAAGAGTGTTTATGTTTTAAAGAATACTTCATTTTAAGTAGAAGTGATTGTGTTTCAAATAACATTTAATTATAATTTAAAGTGGTTGTATTCTAAAAAATATTTGACTTTAACTAAATAACAACAATCCAAATATAACTTATTTTAATTAGAAGTTGTTTATCCAAAAAATACTTACCTTGTATTTTGTAAAGATATTCTACACGATAGAACTTGATTGTATTAATAAAGAAATTGAATGTAATCCAATAAATTTATCCAAAGTAAATATTTTTGTGCCTTGTCTTTTTGTATTTACATGTTATTTGTAAGGCCCACATATATTTCGTCCCTTTTATTTTAAGGGTTGCCCCAATCTATTGGGCCTAAGGGATGACCTAATGGGAAATTCAGACCTAATCTGCCCTAATCTCATCCATTCACTCCATTTTACAGAAAACACAACCGTCAAACTCTTCCCTTTTCGCAACATAAAGCTCTGCTAGGGTTTGGTCCCAACTCTTGATCTAGCAAGCTCAAGCACATTCCATTTTGCATAAGTTGTTTCAATCCATACACTTTGTTTGCTAGTTGAACTTTGTGTCTCCCACTAGGGATAACTGTAGTAATCTGTCCTTGCTCTAATATCTTCGTCTTTAGCTCACTGAACTGCCTTAGGAGCTGTGGTGCATCTCTATTCGTGCCCAAGATCTCCCTTAGTAGCTATTTTTAGGTAAGGGAAGTTAGGGCTTACTCATGTGTGTTGATTTCCTATTGGTTCTATGGTTGTTCTTCGATTTTATGGTTGGTGTGTTATTGTGAATGCATGAAATGCCTTGGTATGCTTGTTTGGTATGCGGAAACAGGCCAAATTCACACTCGAGCTCTCGCTCAGGCGGAGAGCTCTCGTTTGAGCGAGGAGACATCTCGCTCAGGCGAGAGGGGCTCGCCTAAGCGGGGACGCATGGGGACCTTGGTACGTCGCTACAATTTTCAACCCAGGAGAGGGACCTCGCCTTTGGGCGAGGGGTGGCCTCGCTCAGGCGAGGAGGGGCTCGCCTAAGCGAGAATTCATGTTACAACAACCCTCACTGTTGGTAGTCTCGCCTAAGCGACGACCAGTCGCTTGAGCGAAAGAACCCTTTCGCTTGAGCGAGGGTTCCTGGCTTGAGCGAGACTGACGCATGTGTTGGTTTGATGCTTGTTCTGTCTCATGTCTTGATTGGTGATTTGTTGTATGATTTTGTTAACCTATTAAAGCATGAATGGGTTAAGTATGCATGAACTGTGTGACCTTTGGATTGGGGATGATAGGTTTGGTATGATCTTGGCATGTGATTTTAATGAAATGGTTGGTATTAAAGTGGCATGATATTGTTATGAGATGAAATTCTATATTCACGAATTGGGATGAATGAGATGATATGGATTCAACATGGAATATGAATGAGGATGAGTTACAGAGGTTGACATGAGGTTTAAATGCATAATTAATATTGTTTGGTTGTTTGAGTATGATTGGTATGTGGTCAGTACGTAAATCCATGAGCCTCTACGTGAGACCTCCTGGTGGTGCTTCAGTGGTCGGGACGTAATTCCATGACCCCTGTTAGATGGAGTTCATGGTGGTGCCCCATCTATATAATTTGGTAAGGATTCAAGGTAAGGTTGCATCCTGACACTCTAAGGAGTCAGTTAGTCTCACTTATAGCGGATTGACTTTTGTGGTGAGAGTAGCAGGAGGCCTGAGACATTGTAACACTTGTAACACTTAGCTCGGGGGTGAGCAGCTCAGGGGTGAGCAGAGAAATCCACCACAAGTGCAAGCATCCGTTGAATCCGACTAGATTATATGTATCCGAATGAGTCGTGTCGAGTCTTAGTATATTGTTTGGAAGGTCATAATATGCTTGGATGATGTATGTAAAATTGTATGTGAAAGTGTATCTGATTGCATGATAAAACTATTTTTGGGCTCTAGCTTACCCTTCTGTTATTTGTTGTGTGTTCTGCTGTGTGGTTCTCTCTCAACTTGTTGATGTGAGCATATGCGAGGAACACCCATGGTCAACAGGGAGATGATGGTTCCGCTGCTTAGCCTTTGGACTGACTTCTGCTTTTGGGCTTTTCATTTAGGACTAAGGCCCATGTATTGTTTTCTCTTAGGATTTATTTAAGTTATTATCATTCTTTTATATTACTTTGTATCCAGCATCATGGTGTGTTTCTATTATCGTCCTTTAAGTATTTGAGTTAGTTGTAAGAGTGACATTATACTCAGTTAATTTTGCTTCTTTTATTATACTATATGACATTTCCCTTAATTAGCGTTATTAATTAAATGAAGTGTTACATCGTTAAATTGTCTTTAAGCAAAGGAAAGTTTTTTTCTAAAGAAAGTTTACAAAAATATTTTATATTCCATCTATCAACCTAAAATTATGTCATCTTTATCAAATATGGGTGTTACGAAGGATAATATATATTTCAAATTATAATATCACCTTAGTATTTTCATGAAATATTAATATTACGAAAATTTTCAAAAGTTTAAAATACACTATTGCTAGATCCCATTTTCCTTTTATGAATACTATTATTTTAGTATAAATTTTATTTTAAAATCATTTATTTTTGTTTAGGTTTATATTTTGAAGAATTATATTAAAATATTTTTATTTAAATTTATAATAAAATATGAGTAAATTGTACTTGTGAATGCAAGTATAAAATAATCTATAAATATTTTTCATAAAAATAACAAATAGATTTGTTTAGAAGAAACCGATAATAATTAATGAATAACTATAACAATGTTTGTGTACTCTTCGTGTTCCCTAAACACAAAGGTAATGATAATTTGACTATTCCACCATCGCCAAACAAAGACTTCCCACTTCACTTCTTCTAACCCTATTTGAATTCTGGATCCTCTTTCTCTTATTGATTCAAACAACACAAGGTGAGGTTTCATTTCACCCTTCATTGCTGCAATAGCTTTTCTTCCTCTTAATCTTAAGTCTCACCATTAAAAAGTCAACGCTCTTCTCTTATTCACTCTTTCCTTTTTTAACCTCTTTTCATGCTTCACTTTTGTCTTTCATTGCCAGATTAGATCAACATGAATCTTTTACTCGCTGCCATAGTTCTCCTCGTTTTCTTCGCGGTGAAGTTTCTCTATACAAATTTGTGGGTCCCACGGCGAACGGAGCGTCACTTCAAGAAGCAAGGGATAGGAGGCCCTGGCTATCGTCCGATCGTCGGGAACTCGTCGGAGATCCGACGGCTCTACGCAGAAGCGAAGTCAGAGAAGAACCCTGCTTTCGAGCACGATAACATCTTGGCACGCGTGGTTCCATTTTACGAAAGGTGGTCTCGCGCACACGGGAAAACTTTCTTGTACTGGTTCGGTTCAACGCCCCGGTTGGCGATAACTGAACCGGACATGGTTAAGGAGGTGCTAACGAATACGCGCGGTGAGTATGGGAAAGTTCCGTACAACCCTCAGTCGAAGTTGCTGTTTGGACAGGGCCTTGTGGGCCTGGAGGGCGAACAATGGGCTTTGCATAGAAGGATTATAAACCTCGCCTTTAACTTGGAGCTGGTTAAGGTAACTTATTCTTGTGGTGGCAACTATAGAAGTGGGAAAAAAATTTAAAGTATCAATGTTTTGGGATATTGTTGGGTCTTATAATCTAGAAATGAAGTTTGACTTACATAATTTAGAATTTAAAACTATAAAAAGGTATATTTTAAATTATAATATTTGAAATTACAAGTCACTGCAGCATAGTTTGTGTCACGAGTTATATAGACTATTTTCTAAAATAAGTAAAACCAAATCCAAAATGTGAAAAACAATAAGAAAAAATTGAAGAAATCATAAATGAAAGAGTAAGATAACAAGAACATTAATACTTTCTCATTCTCAAGTTTTATATTAAGAGTAAATAGTAGTATAAGGGTGTAAGTAAAATATTTTGAAAATTTAAGGAGTGCGTATACACTGTAAATATGAGTGAAATTGTAATTTTCTTCTAAAAAATGAAGGTTTGTATAAAATTATAAAAAAAAATGAAATGTTAGTGTAATTGGAAAACATTATAGTTACCAATGTAATTTATTTTAAAAATTATTATATATATGATAAATTTATTAATTTAAATGTTTTACTAAACTTTTTAAAATTTAAAAAACCTACTTTAAATTAAATTTTAAAATAAGAATTGTAAAAATAAAATAAAATAAAAAGGGTTTAGTATTTTAGCTTAAGAAAATCTTTTAAAACTAAAGTGTTTTATGGTTAAACAGCCATTAGTTCGAGATAAGAGAGGGGAAAGAAAAGATTAAAGTGTGCAGTTTACTTCTAAATTTGTTTTTGTTAGCCATTTTATTTTGAAAATAATAGGTTTTTATTTTTTTCTTTCATGCAAAATAAATTTCTTAAATTCTTAAAAGATTTTTTTTTTCTTCGAAAGGTGTTTGGTTCCTTTCTCTTTTTGAGGCTTTTTTTTTATGGAACAAAAGTAGGTCAAAATATAAAAGGACGAAGCTTACCTTAAACACTAAATATTTTTGTCCTTCATTCCCGATTAGAATTAGAGTTTTTTGCTGCTAACTTACCTTATCATTGGACATTAAAAACTTACACGACTTAGTGAAATTATAATAGAATACTAATGTCAATATATATATATATATATATATATATATATATATATTTTTATATATATATATATATATATATATATATATATATATATATATATATATATATATATATATATAATATGTGAAGAATAAAAACTAATAATATGACGTCTCATTGCATAAATAAATTCTAGTAAATAAAATATCATGTATTATAATATAAAGTAGAGCATGCGACAAAAGTATATAAGAATCAATATTCTACAGTTATCCAAAATATACCAAAGTAAGAGTACCATAGGCACATAACAATGTCATAAACAAAACTTAAACATGAAATAGTTAGGCAAAAGGATTGCTCAATAGAGCAAAGAATTGCAATTAAAATTGTTCTTCAAAAGGGTGCTCCAAAGAGCAATATTCAAAATGTCTAATCTAAACGGCAACATCTCCACCATCTTGATGATCACTAAGGGCTCCCTCATCTGGTCACATCAAGATTGGTAATCATTACAAAAAGAAGACACCACAAGAAAACAAAGCATAGAAAGGAAAAGTGTAAGCTAGTTGCAAAAATAAAAAGAAATAAACACACACACACACACACATCTCTCTTGGAAAATAACTAATTCTTATTATTTTTACCCAATCCAACTTAAAAACAGATGCAAACAATTTGGGATTTTAGAAATAAAATTGCAACTTGTGTAAATCTCCAAAAATTTTGCATTTATATTCAAATTAAAGATGATTGAATCAAGAACTTGATACAAAAAGAATCAATCTGATTAGATACCTATAGAAAAAGTTATACACTAAACAAGTGACAAAGGTCAAAGCTGCCAACAACCTAATCTAAGGAAAATTTGAAAAAACATTGCTTTCACTATAGCTTCCAAATAGAGATCACTATGGTCAAAACAAAGCATCAAATGTCTAGAACTTGCTGTAAAAATTTTAGCTCAATCTAACAATTAAGAAGCGAGAATTCAAAATTTCGCGAGATATGTCAGAGTTGGAAAGCTCAATTCGCCCAACGCGATTTTGGGTTCGCCCAGTTAGATATTGGGCTCGTTTAGCGGGTCTGCAATCAGAAACGCGAATTCTGCAATTTGATAACGCCAAATGAACCTAAAACTCATTTTAAGCCCTATGTAAGTCAAAAGCATTTCCAATTTCAAGTTAGTCTCAATTTCCATCAAATTTATCTTAAATCACATGTAAGGATTAAAACAAGCAAATCATTTCAAAAACTTATAAACCCTAGCTTCCCTTACCTTGACTGAGAGCTAAACTTGAGGGGGAGAAAACACTAACAGAAGGAGCACCACAACTCTAGAAGCACACTAGAGTGCTGAAAAACACAAACACAAGAACAAAGATGAGGCTCTAAGGAAGATTCCATGATAGAACCAATGCAATAGAGCTGGAAAAGGAGAAAAAGGAAGTTTAAGCTTGACTGACATGGAGGAAAGAACGTTTCGCTAGTTCGGAGGAGGGTTTCGCAACTGCCCTAGTTGAGCTTCTGTTCCAAGGAGAGCAAGAGTGAGAACTGATTTGGGTCCTTCACTAAAGTTAGGGGGAAACTGAGGGGGAAAATGATTTGGTATATGAGAGAAAACTAAGTGTGAAATTGAGGGGTAAACTGAAGATGAGAAAACAAGAGGCTGACTTGGGTCCTTCACTAAAGTTAGGCCCAAAACATAACAACAAAAAGTGGGCTTTACAAATAACATATTAAAAATAAATTTCATGGTTTCTTCTGTTAATTTTCTACATGAATAATAAAATTTTAAATAATTAGAAATAAAAAATGTCATGTCCTCTTGTATTAATGTCAAATTTTTTTTTCTTAATTGTGATTATTGTTGGGTCAAGATAAAACACATATAAAGCATAACAAGAGTGACTGTGTTTATGACATTAAGAAACAAGAGATTTTTCTCTTACTGAATAGCATGGTTTTTACACGTATATATGTACATCACAATTCTATATAACTGCAATATGATAGTTACTATAGTTATATGCACAAAACATCTACATCAATTTGGATTCACATAATACATGTAAGATCCGCTAAATTTAATTAATTAAATAATTAATTAATAAATGCGGGCAGTGGGAGCCTTTATCACATTTAATTATGACAAGTATGATGTGGAAAAGTACTAGCTTAAATGGTTGAGAGTACTTGATTATGTGTGAGAACTTGGGTTCAAGTCTTATATATGCCATTTTATATGCTATTTAATTTATAATTATTTTAATTATGTAATTGTTTTATATTATATATTGGTTGTGGTGTGTGATATTATATTCTTAAATGAGTAAGAATTATCATGAAACATGAATTGATTGAATGGTTATGCATTGGTTTGATATTGGCATGGTTATGGGTTTGAACCTTGGTAAATCTAAATTAAACTTCCTTTTTGCTAAAATTAGTTTTGGCATGAAGGTGAAAGAGTAGAGAAAACCCTAGCTGAATGAGCAGCCAAGGGAGGTTGGAAAAATAATCGATAATGACTAATTGAATGACAATTATCATGAACATTAAGCCATTTTCGTTTTAGCACATTAAACTACCATTAAAGCACCATTAAAAGTCAAATTTTGAGTGAGAAGGAGGGTTTTTTGTGCTGCCATTGTTGAGCATTGTGAGAGGTGCGAATTCAAAGAGTGTACTGTGATAATTGAGTGAGAAGGAGAGCTAAAGTGGGAAAGCAAGGGGCGTCCATTTTTTGAACAAAAAAGAAGCCAAGAACCTTCAAGTTTAGCAAGGAAACAAAGTTAGGGGAGCTTTACGCGTTAATCTTATGTTTAAGTATGACTGACATGTTAAATATAGTATGATTATGCTTGAAATTATTTTATTTCGTTTAATCTAGTGTTTCTGGAAATTTCCAGAAACTGCTTGGCGGGCGATGAACTGCCGCCAGGTGACTCCTCCCTTTTCTAGGCCATTCTGGGTTCCTGCAGAGGAACCACTTGCCAAATATATCGCCAAATAGCCTATTTGACCAACGTTGACCCATCCTTGCCCAAAGTTGACTGGTTAACCAGTTTAGACTCTTTGACTATCCATTGAGAGGTTGCCACATGTTAGAGTAGTCTCTCTCTCTAATCAGATTTCTCTTCCCTCCATTAGGGTTTGCCTGCCGTGAGTGGTTCAGGCGAGGTTATGGTGGTTGTCATGGTGGCTGCAGAGTTGACACGAAAAATGTTGTTGGGTCTGCGGCTGTTGTGGAGAAGTGGCGTCAAGTTCGCGTTCTCGAGCGGTGATGGTGGTTGCGCGAAGGGCTCGCGATTGCAGGTTACGGTGGTGCCGCCATTGAAGGTGTAGAGCGTGGTGGTTCGTGTTTTCGACTGTCATGAGTGTTGCCGTGATGAAGAAGGTGCAGACCATGAGTGGTGGTCTCTGGCGCGACGTTAAAGGTGAGGAAGAAGATGAGGCACGCAGATCCGAAGCAGTGTAGAATGGAAAACATTTAACGGCAAGTTGCAGCGACGTTTGCGTGGTTGCTGCAGGTCCCACGAGTGGTGCTGCAATGGTAGTTTCCGGCAGCGTGCTGAACAGAGGAGATGGTGGCTCGAAGAAGACGCAACGGAGCTCCGTATTGGCTGTTGCAGGTCTCGCAAGCAATCTTGGTGCAACAGTGGTGGTCTCGACGTGTGTTGGAAGATGGTGCAACAGTGGTGATTCTGGCGTGAGTGCAAAGACGGGGTTGTGGCTCCAACATGAGCCCGATGGTGGTGGTAGCGTGACGAACAGAGAGGACGAGGCGCAATTGTAGGTGTGGATGTGGTGGCTTCATGTGGTGGACGACGTCGATCATGGCAGTTTCGTGCGAGAAGATGGTGGCAGCGTTGATGCAGGTGCTGCCAGAGGTTCTTGGACTGTTCCGGTGAGTTGCAAGCATGGAGGGGGCAGGTCGACGGCTATGCGGTGACTGCTGGCGTCATATGCGACGGCTGCGACATGGTGTTAGTGAGAGAGAAGGAAGATTAGGGTCAGGGTTTCTGATTGTGTGAATAAGAGAAGGTGATGAGGTGTCATTCTTTGATTGGTTATTTTAGTGAGTGGAGGATTGATGATGTGACAAGTTTTAATTGGTTATTTTAGTGAGTGAAGATTGCTATGTGGCATAATCTGGTTGAGTGGAGTTTAAGTGGTAGGATGGGTACAAATTAGTAAAAAGTAGGGGTCCATAACAAATTTAGATTACCCACTTGTAAGAGGGGTGTGTAAAATAAAAACTGGAGGTGCATTTAGCTCATGAAATATTTCTTTCCAAAATTAGATGGCCCAATTGCAAAAAGGGTGTGTGAAAATGAAAACTAGGGGTGCATTTAGCTCCTGAATTATTCCTCGCCAGAATTCTGATTTTGGAATTATTTTGTAACCTGAAATATTCCAAATTCACACTCTTAAGGACCTAAATTAAATTTCAGTTGCATTATTAAATGTTAAGATTATCCAATAAGATTTTATGCAACTAAAAACAATTCTTAAACGCAAAAATGATATTAAATCCCCAAAATTTAAACATTTAATGAGGGCAGAAGCTTGAACTCATCACACTCGCCTCCAAGGTTAATAAAGGAAGGCAAGAGATAACATCATTCCAACAAGACTATGAATAATCACTGAGCTAATCCTAGGAACAATTCAAAGGGCTACTAAGGAAGACACCAATGCATGGGTTTGATGATCCAACCCAAATCAACATCTTTCTGAGAGGACTTAGAGCTCAAACCAAGTTGATGTTGGATGCCTCAACTGAGGGCACGATCAAATCCAAGACCCCTACATAAGCCAAAGCATTGATAGAAAACATGGCTTACAACAATTATGAGGTGTTGAATGAGCGCACTCAACTGTAGAAGAAGGGAGTATTGGAGTTGCAAACTCATGATGCGTTATTAGCTCAAAATAAGCTAATGACATAACAAATGGAGGAGCTTATGAAGAAGCTATCATCATTGCCACAGGAGGTCTAGAATGCTTCTCAATTATAACACCAACCAATAGTGCAAAATTGTCTATTATGCGGAGGAGATCATGCTAATGAGCAATATGTTGTACAAAGTCAACCACAGGAGGAAGTCAATTACATGGGAAATCAAGACCGCCAAGGAAACTACAACAATTTTAATCAAGGATGAAAGTCTCATCCTAGCATGGGACAAGCTAGACCATCCAATAGGCAACAACAATAACCCTCCTTGCAAGAAACGCAAAAAAAATTGGAAGAGACACTTCAACAATTCATGCAAGTGTCTATTTCAAATCATAATAGCACAAAAGCTTATATTTATAATCTGGAAACACAACCGGGTCAATTGCGAAAAAGGTAGAAGAGAAATTTGAAAAAGACTTTACAACCAATACAGAGGTGAATCCAAAAGAGCATTATAATGCTATTATAACACAAAGTGAGAATATGTATGATGAAATAGAGAAAAAAAGGAGAGGAAGACAGTGGAGAGAACGAACATAGAAAGAAAAAAATAGAAAAAAAAGGAGAAAATTAAGAGAGAAAAAAAGAAAAGGTGGAGAAAATCCTTTCATATCCTCTTGTACCAACTAAGTAAGATAAGGAGAAACAATTGGCTAGATTCATGGAGATCTTCAAAAAATTGGAAATCAAAATTCCTTTCTCTAGAGCAATACAAAAATGCTTGTGTGTGCAAAATATTTGAAAGATTTGGTTAGAAAGAAGAGAAAGTACATTGAGAAAGATACTAATGAAGTCCAAGGAAACTATAGTGTGATCATTTAGAAGACTCTCCCTTTGAGGTTCAAAGATATCTTTACTATCCCTTGTACAATTCGGAATTTGGCTATTCGAGGCATCACAATTACAAAGGAAAATGATTGATTTGGGAGCCAACATCAATTTGATGCCCTTATATATGCTTGAAAAAAATTAACGGCCTTGAAGTGAAACCAACAAGGATGACTTTACAACTAACAGATCAATCAATCAAATGCCCCTATGGAGTCGTTGAGGATGTACTTATGAAGGTGGACAAGTTTACTTTTCCAGTAGATTTTGTTATACATGATATGGAGGAAAATATTGAGATTTCTCTCATCCTTGGAACACCATTCATGAAAACCGCTAAAGTTATCATAGATGTTAATGGCGGCAAGCTCAAAATTAGAGATCAAGAGGAGGAGGTAAACTTTCGTATGTCTGAAGGAATACACAATCTAGAACCAAAGGATATTAATGCTGCTAAGGAAGTCTTATCCATGACAAGTAAGCTAGGACAGGTTTCCCATTTACTGAAAAATTGTTCTAGTTGCTTTTCTCCAAAACAACTGAAGGAAAAAAAAGTAAAGGATCCTCCTCCGAATAAAAAGAAAGACATTCTAGTTAATCATCACACTTTGTTGGAAAAGAAGGAACTCAAACCAGGCCAACCAATTATGTTAAGGAAATTTAAGTGGAAATTTCTTTATGCAAAAATAAAGAAAAAGTGGCCAAGTTTATGGGTTATTAAAGATATCAAAGCTAATGGGAGAGTAGAGATTAAAAAGCCTTATTCTGGAACGACAAAATTAAGGATCAATCAAAAGTTAAAACCACATAGGTGTGAAGAGAAGAATCACACCAGAAAAACTTATCACAAACCATGATCATCAAAGGTCGAGCTATCAGACGTTAAACTAGCGTTTACTAGGAGGCAACCCAACATTTAAATTTTTCATTTGAAAAAAAAAGAAACAACAATTCTTGTTAGGCAAGTCCATTTGCCCAACAACCTATTAGCCTTTGTTTTTCACTCGCCCAGTGAAGTAGACATGCCTAGTACCCATGGAGCTTCGCAAATGCCATTCATATAGCGAAAGAGCTATCCCAATGAGCAACTTCGCCCAGCGAAGCAGTTAATCTCACAATTTACAACCGCTAGGTGAGGCAGCTCACCCAACAAATAGTGATCACTCGCCCAACGAAGAACAAGGTGTTTTCTTATTATGTCTTTGTTACTTTAAGTCATTTTCATTAGGGTTAAATATGTTTTTGGTCCCTTAACTTTCAGTGAATTTTGGAATTAGTCCATTTCGAAATTTTGAACCAATTTAGTCCTTCATCTTTCAAAATACGTGGATTTAGTCCTTTTAATCAAATTTTGTTAAGTTTATTTGACATTTCAAGCACATTTTATAATAGTATTTGACTTAACATTAAAGTAAAAATGTGTCAAACCGTATAAACAACTCAAATATAATCCTGAAATACGTAGGAAACATCAAATAAACCTAACAAAATTTGATTAAAAGAACTAAATCCACGTATTTCAAAAGATTAAAGACTAAATTCGTCCAAAGTTTCAAAATGGACTAATTCCAAAATTCACTAAAAGTTAAGGGACCAAAAACATATTTAACCCTTTTCATTATTGTATTTTGTTTCTACATTATATTTTTTTTTGCATGTGTTTGCCATTATCTTAAGCTTCATATGAGCTAATCATGTTCTCAATGTGCATTGTCAACTGATGTAATGATCAATTAAAATGAAATAGACATGAGCATTAACTGTTTCGCATCTTGATTGTGCATATCAATTGGAATATTTTGTGACATTCTTTGAGTGAAAGATAGTTTGGTATGATAATATGACAATTTGTCCTTTTTCAAACATGAGAGTGAAACTAGACTTTTGAAAAGTTTTTAGTATTGTGAGCTTATGTTGTAAGAGGACTAGTTATTGCCATGAAATCGACTTTTGCAGGATTCTTGTTAATAAAATCACTTTATTGGTTAAAGAGGATAAAGGAATTTGTTGGTATGTTTGAAGTCACTTAGCCAAATAGCCAACCTAAAATGTTACTTATTTGTTGTTACCCTCTTTGTGCCTAATTGTTTCATTCTTTACCCTTAGCCTTGTTAGTACAATGAAGGCCAGATAGGTTGGATGTTCCCATACCTCCCAAGATAGGTTGTAAACTTCCCGAACTAACAGAAAGGAAGATAAGCTACGTACCTCCCACATAAGTCAAACAAGATCAGTTACTTACCGGCAAGAAGCATAGCATTTATAATAACAGAAAATTAGTCAACCCCTTAGCCTCTAACTAACCTTAAGGTCAAGATAAGAAGTCGATTACACATATATCACGCCAAAAACATCCTAAGTAATTAACTAATGCAAGGTAAGCTGCCATAAGACAAGTGAACATCAAAATAAGGTGACATGGAGGTAGATCGGTATGTACACGATTCTCTCACACTCACCTTGAAAATAACTTAGGCAAAACCAAGGGAATTCTCAATGAAACTCATTGATGATCATTGATAGAAATTGGGCCTGTAGGTACAGGCCAAAATACCTTCGATCAGAGATCCAAAGGCCCACAAATCAACAAAGTAATTAAGATAAGTCAAAGAGTCAAATAATTATTATAAATACAAGTGGAACCCCACAATTTAAGGGAGGAAATTCATTAGTCAACTAATCTGTGATTTGACTTTGGAGAAAAGCTCTCTGCTGACTTGAGCGTTGGACTCTCTTTTGCAGGTACATCTCCATTGGTGGTAAAGAAAAAAAAGAACGGATACTTAATGAACAGTCAAAACTAGAGACGCAGGAACCATTGAGAAGTTCAAAGATTGTGGTAAGATAATACTTTGGTCCTATAATAACCTCGTATTTCTCCTGTAGGAACATATTATAATACATGTAATGTAAGAGACTTACTACATATTATTCTTCAACAATTCCGATAGTGTAAAACATATTTCAATTTAACATTTACACTAATTGTAGAACTAACAACGTCATACATTTATAATTTATTAGGTAATTAATTTTAAAAATTAGATAGTTAAAATAAAATCATTTTTTAGACTGAAAATTATAATTTATTTTGAAATGTAATAATACCGATCTTTTACGTAATTTCTTAAAATATTGAAAGGTTTTAATTATAACTCCCCTTCATTCACCATTCACAATCATTAGGATAATAACATTACAAGAAACACTTGATAACAAAAAACTTAGGTATAATTACTGATTTAGTCCTATAATCATTTGGTTTGGTTCATTTTAGTTCCTTACTATTTTTTTTGTTCAATTTAGTCCTCTAATTATTTAAAAAGGTCCAATTTGATTATTTCCGTTAAGTTGACCTTAACACTATGTCCAAACATGTCATGTGCCAGTTCGTGAAATTTTCAATTTTTCAATTTTTAATTCTTAAAAAAAAATTATTTTAAATTTCCACGTGTCAAAGTCACAATCGTGTCACATGGCAATGACATTAGTTGTTTTCAATTTAGTCCTCTATTTAAATTTTTTATTCATTTTAGTCCCCTATATTTTTTAAAACGATCCAATTTGATCCTCTCCTATCAGATAACAAATTAGTAATTAAACTTAATTACAACTTATTTATACATGTTAAAATAATTTTTTATAATTTATACATCAAATCACTCCATCTAAATACTCAAATTATTTTCTTTTTTACATTTTTACACTTATAAATTTGTGCACTTGAAATTTTTTACACTTGTAAAAAATAAAATAATTTAAATATTTAGGTGGAGAGATTTGATGTATAAATTCTAATAATTTTCTCAAAAATAATAAATAAATAGACATAAAATTTTTTTTCTAAAAAATATAATTTTTAAAATAAAAAATTGTTTATAAAATATACGGTTTTATTAAAAATAATTCAGCAAGGAAAAAAGCAAGCGCCGGAACGGAGAAAGTTGGGACAGAAAACAGAACTTTGATACGTAGACTTTCTCTCTCTCTCCCCCCTATCTCTATATATATACATTTGTGAGTGTATATAGGAATTTATCTTGGTTCTCCAAGAACTCTCTGAGTTTCTCTCTTTCTCTCCTTTTGAAACACTAGCGCACGATAATTATACAAAGCTGAAACGTGATTCAGCGTTTTCCGAAGGCCAAAATTCAGAAAGTGCATACTGTTAAATAGATTCTGCTTCATTAGTCTCTGCTTTTGTGTTTATTACCATGGCAACTCAGACACCAGTTGAAAACAATTATCTGAAGAACGCTGTAAGTCTCTTTCTCACTCTCTCTGTCGATGTTAATATAAATTTTGTAATCTTTCTCTTGATTGCATATTCTGTTCTGCTACTCTTTCTTAGCATTAAGTTATAACAAAATCTATAAAAACTCTTCATAAGCATCAATATTTTCGTTTTTTGTTGCTACTATTACGCGAAAAATGTAATTGAGTTGCGAGAGGTTTATCAAGAATCACTGTGAAATTGTACTGTGACTGTAATTTGAAATCCTGAATCTCAAAGATAACTTATTTTAGGATTTTTATTTTTAAACAGAGTTGATGATGAGAAAATCAACCGTCAGTATTTATATTGTCGATTTTATGTATATTTTTTATACTGTGTACTGGTTTTAAATTAGATAGTTTTTTGTAGAAAATTGTGAATACTTATACTTTCTGGAAGAGAATAAACGTGATCATGAAGATGAACAGTTTATTTTTGGATGTAAAGAGTGTAGAAATTTGTCCCTTGATTGAGATTTAATTTTGCTGTTCCCTTGAACTTTGTAGATGAGAAAGGGGTCCATTTGAATAATAGCCAAAACGCGTGAATAGTACATTTGACCATAACGTTCACCCATTCATCTTCGAATCAATTTCTACTATTTCGTATCAAGTCTGAAAAAAAATTACTATCTTTTATTGGCATTTAATTGTTGTGGCTGGGTGCCTATGGCTGCACGTGCTTTTGGTACTCCATTTCCTTTAGTAAACACAAATCTCCGTTGGGAGATTTCACTATAACGTGTCATTTCTTTCACTTATGTTTCAGTCTTTTCTTACTTAAAAAAGAACTTAAATTTTAAACAATATATATACATACATATATATATATATATATATATATATATATATATATATATATTTTATATATTTTTAAAATATTATATATGTTCTCTAAAAAGGGTTTGCATTATTTTTATTCCTCATGTAGGAAAAAAAAATCATAACATAATGCTAATTATATTTCTATCTAAAATATTTTTTTAATTTTCACAGATGAAAATTATCAATATCATATAATTATCAAAATTTTAAAAAATATGTTACATTTAAGAGATATTAAAATATATAAATCAAAAATGAAATTAAATTTTATCCTATAATTTATCACAGTTTTAAAACTTTTTTCTCTTTTTTTATAATTCGTCCTCTTATTATGTCAAGTCAACTCAAAGTGACTCTTCAAATCCACTGATTTTAGGTCTGCCAACAGGACGGACAAATAATTTTCTTAAGGGAATCTATTTAATGAATTGAATAAATGGGCTCCCAAGATACATCGTTGACTAAAATTTTAAAATAATCTAGTGGCATATTTTTTAAATATTTCTTACTTATTAAATTTAATATTGTTTTTTAAAATAAAAAAGTGTACCACGAAGAAGTTACAAAAATATTATTGGGATTTTTCGTAATATTTGCCATTTCCCACATATAAACGGCACACCAAGTTGTTGTCACTTAATTTTTACAATAGTTAAAACCCAATTTATTCAAAATAACATGTTGCAAGATGATAAGATCAACTCACTGAAGCTGCGTGTTACTTAAGTTGAGCTTGATTGGAGCAATCTTTTTATTTTATTTTGTTTTACTTTTTTATGGTTACAGTATGATGATAGTTTAAGAAAACAAATATATTTGATTTGAGATTTAAGAGTCAACAGACTAGAAGACAGAATTACCAATCACAGAAAATAAGACTGTTTACTTCATTTCTCATTTTTATTAAGGAGATATACTTAGTCAACTCATTTGATTTACCAACGATGACTTAGTTTGAGCTTATCTATACTAAGGATATGTATTAATAAATTATAGAAAAAATATAATTTTTTAGAAATTAATTTCTTATAAGTAACAATAAAAATATATAAACATTTATAAAAATAATACCAATGGTTACAGTCAAAGTCATATGATATTTGATGCCCACAAGTTAGCATAAGGCAGCACTTCGGGATTGTACAATGACAACCTTTAAACTACATTTTGCAAGAAATTTGGACAATTTATTCAACAGTTGTATTGATTGGGCCACAATTCATTGGCCCATCAAAATCAATCATGCATAAGAACATTCCAAAACCAAGCTTTCGTGCTATATTTTGTTCTTGGTTGGTTGTAAAAATATTGTTTATTTTTCTTAGGCTTACTCATTGTAATTTGTTTGTGATGGTTGGTGAACAGAGTGAAGAAGAACTGCAGAGGCAGAAGGCAATTGATGAT
>Ga0214543_1006709_pt1 | contig 20298 bp, 14 predicted proteins | sample CNSS2metaG_FD_160094 | JGI IMG/M metagenome (GOLD analysis project Ga0214543, IMG submission 160094) | Root nodule microbial communities from cowpea collected in UCLA plant growth center, Los Angeles, California, USA - CNSS2 | ecosystem: Host-associated > Plants > Roots > Nodule | place: USA...
TATATATATATATATATATATATATATATATATATATATATATATATATATATAAGTCAATCTGAAATAATGATCAATTTTAATGATAAAAATACTTTTGAAGATCAATTTAAAAACTAATTTTTTAAGTAGTTAAAATTTTAATAAATAATATTACTAACCAATTTAAATATAAATTCATAATAAAAACTATTTGAATTACCAATTTAAATACTAATTATTATTTCTTTTAATAGAAATTATTTTAGTTAAAATAATTTTTAGTTTGGAAATTAGTTTCTAAATTTATTATTATATTACTAAAATTTAAGAATCTTTACTGTTATTAGGATAAATAGAAAAATAATTTTTAATCCACTTATCAAGTCTTTGTTATTGACAGAACGTAATTTGGGACAACAATAACATACCCTCATTTAATTAGTAGTTTGAGACAATAACATACCTTTTCGCGTAATTCATCAGCCCGTGCCATGAGTTTCTTTGTCTGCAATTTAAAGACACACCCGACAATAATAATCAACATAAATAAATAAATAAATGTTTTTTTCTTCATTTTAATCTTTTTTTTTATTAAATATGTTTTTGTCCCTTAACTTGTAGTGATTTAGTCATTCATTTTTCGAAATACGTAAATTTAGTCATTTTAATCAAATTTTGTTAAATTTATTTCACATTTCAAACACTTTTCATAATGATATTTGACTTAACATTAAAACAAAAATGTATCAAACATTATAAATAACTCAAATACAATATTAAAATGCACACGTAGCATCAAATAAACCTAACAAAATTTGATTAAAAAGACTAAATCCACGTATTTTAAAAGATGAAGGACTAAATTGGTCCAAAGTTTCGAAACAGACTAATTTTAAAATTCTCTGAAAATTAAGCGACCAAAAATATATTTAATCACTTTTTTTTTTTTTTTCTGTTTGTGATTTTATTATTTTTTATTAATGCTGGCGCAGCATCCAAAACTTTTATTAATATATGCATGCACGAGATAGTGAGTTTACTTGCTGCTGTCGAGTTAATGCAAGTGTAATGTCTAGTTGTTTCTCAAGGCTCTGCAATTCTTTAAAGCTAAGAGGCTCAAGTTCTTCTCCTTGAAAATGCCTTAAAACACACAAAACAAACATTTAATAAACTAATATATACACAACATTTTTGTTTCTCAATATATCTAATTAATTCAAAGAAGGATAACAAACTGAAAAATATATGCCAAAAAATTTCACACTTATTTTCTACGTCTATATTAAGAGGATACCTTTGTGTCCGCTCAAGAGATTCGTATTTCGCTCTTAATTTCAAGAATTCATGATATGAACTCTGCAAGGGACAGTACTATTAATATGCATGCTCACATTGTCAAATAAAAATGCCAACATAATGTATTCATAGAAGCAAACCCTCCTAAAGAACAATATTTGTGTTAAAAAAAGTGTAAATAATTAATTAAGACATGGAGGTGTTTGCAACCAATTTCCTCTGAATAATTTTGAAAAATATTAAAAGTATAATAAACTTAATTATTTTAAAAAATACAATCAATAAAAATATTAAAAAAAAACTAATAGTATAATTAAAGTATGAGAATCATATCACTACAAGAAAAAGTTATTCAGAGGCATTGATTGGTGTCTGCATCGTGTGGGTAAAAAATCTACCCTCGAACTGTAGAAGCTACAACGTTTTGCGTCGGCTTGAGAGATTGACTACAGTATCTTCGATCAAGCCGTCACTTAAATTTTATTTTTTAAAAATAATATTGCTATAATAGTGTTTGTGTAGCCAACGCTCATTCTTTATTTTCTTAAAATGTAATTAACACTAATGTTGGTCTAGTCGATTCTCACTTTATAATTTTAAAAATTTATCAATGATAGTGTTTCTTTAACCAACATTTTTTATGATTTTTTTTAAATAAAATAGTGGTAATAGAAAGAAAATTTGGAAACTGGTTTAAAATATTTTTATATAATTTTTACCAACACAGATGGATTTCTAATATATTTTGCATTGGATTTCTAATATATTTTGCATTCGATCGGAAGTGTCACATTTCAGATAAAACCAATTTAATATATATATATATATATATATATATATATATATATATATATATATATATATATATATATATATATATATAAATAAAAGTGCAAACCTTATTTTATAATCTGATATAGAATTGAGTTAAATTTAAAGTCTATCTGTTAGCTTTTTAGTTATTATTTTTCATAAAAAAGGGGAAAAACATAATTCATAATATTTATTAGGATTAAATAGTTTCTAAACTTGAACGCAAAATTATAATTTATTCCTATTTGAAATTTTGATACATTTTTGTCCATCAACTTTAAAAATAAATGGATATAATCCTCTAGAATTTAAAGATGTTAACTTTTTATTTATGTATTTAACGATTTTTGAGACTGACATTTGAATTAAAATGTATCAAATATGATAAATAACTCAAACGTTAACTCAAAACGTTGTTCGATAATAAAAAAATTGAATGTAATTGGATTTAAAAGATTAGATACATTCAATTTTAAAGTTTGCAAATCAAATTATATCAAAGTTTTGAAAATAAATTCTAATTTCACGCTTTAGTAACTAAACACTTATCTATTACTAACAACTAAACTAATTAAAAATACCATAATAAAAAGTAATGAAAACGATGACTAGAAAATTCTCATTTAAAGTAAAAGTTTTAGACACTATGTTATATAATGAGATAAGATTAGAAAAGAAAATTGATATATATGAAAGAGAAGAAGAAGAAACCTGTGATTCGAGTTCCGAGTCACCGGTCTGTAACTTGCTGTAACGACATTGGCGATACCTCTCAACGATTTTGTTAAGACTGATCATAATAATAATAAAGAAAAAAGCATTATTAGTTTGTTAATTAATTTAAGTAATGCTAGATAGAGTAATGGAATATAATGTACATGAACAAACACTATTATAAAAGCTTATGATTAATGGTAAAATTCATCTACTTCAAATTGATTTACTAATTAGTATATACAGCAATTCTAGGGTTTTATGCAACGGTTATAATAGTTGCATCAAACTTTTAAACTTAGTATATATTAATTAACCATGTTTTACATCGCTTCAGCATAAGATATTTTATTAGATGATGATTAGCAGGTGAAGTATTGATCATGGACATGCAAATGCATGTTATATGGCTTAATTAACTTATTAGTTTGTTCCATCTTTAAAATTTTTCCTTTTTTTTTTCTCAACTTTTTTGGTAGACTTCAACTCTTAGGACACTATCCTTTGTTAGGTTTACGGAGAGGGTTTTATTGGAGAAATATAATACCAGTGGTACCTGAGCTCAACCACATAAGGCATTGACATCATTATCAACTCAAAACCTTAAGATAATGAGTTTATGTGTCTTTATCCTTTGTTCTACTTTCTCATTTTTAGACAATATGAAACTTAGACTCACACTTAAATTCCTAACGTCCTCCAACTAATATAATCTCATATATGATCTCAGTAAAATCTGAATATTCTAGGCCCCTAACATAAAGCATATGGTATGCTTATGCATGCATGTGTAGGAAGCATGCTATATATACATCCGAGGAACTCAATTAAAACAAAGCATCAAAATGTTGGACCATATCTTTTTATCTTTTCTTTTGAGTTGTATACAACTTTTGAGGGTAATCTAAAATACCACCCTCGTATGATAAAACAAATTGAGAATCATTAAGCTCGTTAATATTCAATAAAGAACAAGATTAGCTATTAATCAGCTCAAATTAATGATTAACATGGGGTTCCTAAACAATAATCATGCTAGCATCATTCGTAGCACTCACCATGATAACCAAACCACAGAATATGACTGTGTAATCGTTTTTCAATACAGATTTGTAGGAAGAATATGAATTCAACAAACAAGATCTGATCGACTGAAAATTATTATAGTGACATGAAAAGATCAACTTCCATAGACTTTTATATGTCGAACTTAATTCTAGTAATTAGTTTATAAAGTAATTTGCAATGAAAGGTTAACAAATATAAAAAAAGAAATCTGCAAAAAGCTGAAAATTGTTAAAAGTTATAAATTTATGAGAGCTTAATTTCTTATTTTGTGAGTTTTCGAGTTTTCCTGGTTTGGTAGTTTTTAAGGTTGTATTAGAAATATCATCTTATAACCTTGTCTAAGCGGGTCACCACACGAATCTGACTCGGATACCACTGTTGGATCTTTTGAGAGAGGATCACTGAGAAGATAAACACCAATGAAATCTGAGTCCAACTACATAAGGGATTGACACCACTTTCAGCCTAAACCTTAAAGACAAGACAATAGATTTAAGGGTCTTTCATTTTTATATAATATTCTACTTTCTCATTTATAGTCAATGTGGGATTTAGACTCACACTTGGATTCCTAACATAGTCGACTTATGATCTTATGTAAATTTGGATTACTCTGACGTCTAAAATCTTGAGACATAAATTTGAATCACTCCATGCCCTAATTAACTATGCATGTACAGCGGCAACATCTGTTGGCAAATTCAATTAAGAAAGCAGAAGAAAGATGAAAGAGAAAGAGAGAAATTACTCAGTGCTGCTGTACTGAAAAAGCTTGCCACGGCTAGAAAAGATGATAAGGGCAACTTCTGCATCACAGAGCACAGAAAGTTCAAAGGCCTTCTTCAGCAACCCACTTCTGCGTTTTGAGAACGTTACTTGACGGTTGATCTTGTTCTCTATTCTCTCCAGAACAACCCTTCCTCTTCCCATGCTTTCTCTCTCTCACACAGTGACAGTAAAACGATAACTATATGCTTCTAAATTGCACTTTCTTTTTCTCTGTTTTACTTATATATTCAACTGCAGAAGGGGTTATAGATAAGCACATGCATAAGGGACAGCGAAGATAATACGATCAAGATTCCATATTCTACTTCTATCGCCAAACTAATGACCACGCTTTTCCCCGCAATATCAGGTCAAGAACTCATCGTGAACCTAAAGTTTTTGTGATTTACCAACTACTACTACTGCTACTACTAGTTACCATTATTGCTTTTCAAGTCGAAATGCATTCGTGTAAAGCGTAATAAAAAAGTTGAAAATGAGAACCACTCACTGTGTTTAAACCAATCACATAATAACCAGTTTTAAGTTTCAAACATAAACATGTAATAATTAAGATTTCTTTTAATAAAAAGCAAATTTTCATCAGTGAGCATTAGGATAGTAACAAGGTCAAGATCTTAATTATTTTATGAGACATATATTTGAAGGAATACAAAGAATACTCTAGTCAAGTGCGGAACACTTTACCCGTCACTTCCAATAACTTTATTCTGCATATTGGATTAATATGCAAGCAGAACCATAATATTACATTTGCAAGGACGTGTTTGGTTAGCAGCTTCAACTTTCATTCTCTGAGTTCCAACAAATTTAACTTGGCTAAACAAATCTGTTGGATTCTGCTTCAATAGCATTTCAACATCTTTACAAACACACTCGAAACTTTAGGTGTATTATTTAGAAGAATATATTCCAGAGAAGAGAAGAGAAGGAGAAATGAAAAATATCGTCTGAGGAATGTGCATGCGACAAAATGGTAACCTTGGATTTTCTCTTTTCCATGATGATGCTTTTTCTTTTTCGAATTATCCACTTTCTCCGATAGTGACTGCCATGCCAAATATCTGTATATATTTCAAATTTTAACACATTTTAATATGTTATTTCCATTAAACATAAATAGATTATATACCGCATTATATCACGCTGTAAAAAAACATCTTCGATACCAAGTGAATGAAATATTATCATTAACAATTTAATTTTAAGTTTAATTAAATCCTACAAAATCAACTTGTAGGATGAGATTTATAATAATTACATATTATATATTAATCTTATTTCTCATTTATGGGAGACTTTTAATATATTCTCTCACACGAAGACATTTACATCTTGAATATAAAGCTAAATATTAGTGGTCCGATAAATCCTATAAATAATAAATTTGCTATAATAAACTTTAATATACAATTATAATATTATGTTAAAAAGTAAACTTTAAATTTAACTGAATCCTGCAAAATTGACTTGTAATATTGTATTTAACCACTTGTATATATTATATAGGATTAAATATGTTTTTTATCTCTTAACTTTTAGTAGAAATTGGAATTAGTCCATTTTCAAAATCTTGGTCGAATTTAGTCCTCGAACTCTAGAAATATTTGGATTTAGTCATTTTAACCAAATTTTGTTAAGTTTACTTTTTTTAAAACACGTTTCATGATAGCATTTGAGTTGTTATATCGTTTGACGCATTTTCACTTTAATCTTAGTTAAGAAACTGTCTTGAAATGCATTTGAATTATAAAATAAACTTAACAAAATTTGGTTAAAAGAACTAAATTCAAACATCTGTAAAGTTTGAAAATTAAATTAAATCAAAATTTAAAAAAAAATTAATTTTTACTGACACCAACGACATATTTAACTCTATTATATATTGAACTTATCTATGATCTATACAATACTTTTAATAATTATGAAAATTTCACTTTATATTCGGTCTTAATTAAGACAACAAAGGGTGGTTTGCATGAAAGAAAGGCAATAAAAGGGTGGTACAGTAATACGTGTCGATCAACCTGAATAGAAATTTTGATGTTTGATTCATTTTCAGTCATAATAGCCATTGAAAATGTGTGGTGACTGTTCTGAATTTGGTTAACAATGTTCATCTTTGTTGTCATCGATTCTTAGTCACATTGTCACTTCAATCTCATCTAATCTATAAGGCAATTTCTACTTTTTTTTTTCTTTCTTTTTCAACTTTACCCTAGATGTTGTTGGACCAGAGAGACTTTTATCATTTGGATTCAATTCCACTGAACTTGGACACGTTTCAGAACCCTAATGGCTCTTTCCATTGCTACAAAAGCTGAAGTTCTCTTCACCTTTTGTTACTTTCCATGTAAAAGATGTTCATCCATCTGCAACTCGACACCTTGCGGGCTCACAACTAGTGTAACAGAGCAGGGGAATTCAATGTTCTTTTTTTCTTAATTTTTTCAAATTATGTGTTTATACTTTGTTCTCACATATATGACCATATTGTAGATCAAAGTTGGTACAAGAACCCCACACTTCAAATTTTTATTCTCTATATATATGATTTTTATTCTCATGTTTTGAAAAGACTGAGTAGTAAGCTATATTACTGCATTAATTTTTATTAACATTTTTTTTTTTTACATTTCCCTTTGCTAAAACAATCTTAGTAATCACCCGTCTTTAAAAACTTGAAAAATGAAGTTTTTCAATTTTGAAATTTAAGTTGTACCAACATGCCCACTTGACACATATGTTGTCGTTAATTAATTTCATTCTTTTATATAATAACTTTACCACTAATTAACTTGTAACCTGATAAATTATGTACTTAATTTTCTTTTTCACATAAGTTTTTGAAAAGAAGCCAAGGAAAAATCTCACTTGACACCCTTGCATGTTCTTATAAACTTGAGTGGAGTGAAAGAAAGAATAATTTTTTTTAGAAATGGGGATCCACTAGATATGAAGTGTACATTTAATAAACTGGTTCTGCCCCCTTCTTCTGTAGCAAAATTCTTTTTTTTTTTCTAGAAATAAATTGGATTATCGATCACTTTTCTGTTTTTTTTATTTTTAAAATTAGTGTTGTGATTTATCAGCAATGGTTGAGATTTTCAGGATATTAGTTGAAGAGTAGCTCAGCAGAAAGAGAAATCCATTTGTAATGGCATTTTTGAATGGCAACATAATTTCGTTCAGTAAATCAATGGCCGAAGGAAAAAAGAATCTAAGAAAGAAAAAAAAATGCATTCCACTAGATGTGGTACTGCCAAGAACTCACAAACAGAAAGGATATGTTAACAATATATAATATGTAGCTTTCTTTCTTCATTTAAAAACTACAACTAAAGAAGGCTAAATGAAAATAAAAATTTATAAGGTTAGCAGAGAACGAAAATATACCAATAAATGAATAAAGTTGGAACATTTTTTGTTGGAAGGGTGAGTGTGTCCTTTATAAAAGAAAAGGTAAATAAATAGCTGAAAAATGTTTTTGATTTTAGCCAGAAAATATAATATTTACACACATTCTATTTTTCTAACATATCGAGAGTCTTGATTTGTTTCAAGGACAATGATACTATAATTCTTATTTGTTGACTCACATCCTTTATTTTTTGACATGATTTAGTATGTATCATTATATTTTTTTTATAAAAAAATTAATAACTTACACTAAATCACGTCAAGAACTAGAGGATGATAGTCAAAAAATGAGTTATAATATAAATTTTCTTGTTTTAATTATTTAAAAAACTTGCTTACTTGTCAAAAAGTAAAATTTAAGTCTAATTTAACTTTATAAAGTTTACAATTCAAATAACAAGTGAAATAATATACTTAATAAATAATAAATATTGTTAAGATAAATTCTAACCCAGATATTATATCAAAATAATAGACTTTAAATTTAACTAAATCTAATAAAATAAGCTTGTACCAACGTTAGTACATAAAATATAATAAATTTATAAAAAAATAATAAAAAGTAAAATTAAAAATGAAAAGTTGTAAACTATAAGAGTGAAACTAAACCTAAACATAAATGGAGGGAATGGAAAAAAAGAAGAATATGTAGGTTAAATGGGTGACGAATTTCTTAGGACAAAACTGCTGACAGATAAGGCATCCTACGGTGGAGAAAGACTTTGCAAGAGAATCACTTGCAGGGGTTGTGATTGTGAAGCTAAGTTAGCACCATGTATTGTAAGGATGGTAAATAAATTTATTTTTGTGGATATTCTTTATTTAAATTAAATATATTTTTATCTCTGTTTTTATACCCGTTACAATAATATACTTATTAATTCACTTCTCATATTTTATTTAATTTAAATTATTAAAATATATTTAATTTGTAACTTACTTTTAAGATTGATATTTTTAATTTTATTTTAATTATTTAATCTTTATCTAATTCTTACTGGAGGTATGGTCTCTATATACATCATTCTAATATTAAATAGTTGATAATATTTTGTTTTTATTACACAAATTTCATACCAATTAAGTATGAACATAAATTAAGTTTTAGTTTTCAAATAAAATAAAATAGCCAAATTCACAGCTATTCGTCCTTTTGCCCTCGTATATATAATAATAATAATAATAATAATAATAATAATAATAATAATAATAATAATAATAATAATTAAAAAAAAATCAAAATTCAATACTTGTTATAAAAAGGACATGACAAAGTAATCAGATTTTACGACTGTTTTAATTTTACTAAAGGATTATCAAATAAATTTAGAAGAAACTAAGGACACAAAAAGAATGAATGAGTGATACTGATTAAAAAAGGGTAAAATTGTTCATGCATATAGTGTTTGACTTAAACAATTAATTTACAAATTTAGAGAGAACGTTTTTATAAATTATTTTAATGCTAGTGGTTATAGTTTATAATTTAATTATGTTTTTAATCTTAAAATTGGAAATTAATTTTGTTTTGACATATAATTGAAAACAAAGTTTATTTTGCTCTTTTTAATCTATAAAACATGTGAATTTGGTTTTTATACATTAAGATCGAGAAACTAAAATCTTTATTTTAGTTCTTCAAATTTATTACTTAAAAATTAAAATCATCTTTCTAAAATTTTAAGAAGTATTTTTTTTTCTAAATTCAGAAAACTAAAATCAAAATTATTATAAATTCTAGGTATTAAAAATATAATTAAATCTTCATTGCTCTTCGCAGCACGTAAATTTTAATTTGGCGACAAGATTGGACGGTCTAATTTTAATAATAATATAGGAGAAATACTGTGTCAAATATGATCATCACGCGTGAGGTTCAAACAAAAAGTAAATTTAATTGAGAATATTTAGGATTTATTAGAATATATTTTTCTAAAAAATATATGTTATAAAGTAGAAAAACTAAAATTAATTTTTTTATGAGTTAAAATTGAAATTTTTTTGTAAAATCACTTTCATGTATTCTTTTAACATTTATTTTAGCTGTATAATTCAATTTTAAATGAAAAATTAATGCTTTTTTTTTCAAATAATCTTTCTAGAAAAAATCGTCCTTCTATACCTTTACTCTTGGATTATTTTTGTTTTCTTTTTTTTTTTATCAAATTATTTGTCCACTTGAACCTAACCAATACCATGAGACAAAATCACACTCATTTTCACTCTAACATGATTATAATTAAAATTTTGAAGTTTGTGCATTATGCTTGTGGATTTATATGTTGTATTAGGTTTAAGTGATGTTTAGACTAAAAATTGAATAATAAGTTCTCTTTGCCTATCAAAACGATTTAAGAATTACATGGGACCTGAAAAATAAGGTTGTTGTTTACTAGTTCGATATTTTTTTCAAATAATTATTTAAATCAAATATAAAGATTAAGTGAAGCTCAATCTTAATGTAATATACCATTCAAACTAAATTAAATTAACATTTTAGGGTTGGATTTGAAATAGATAATATAAATGTTAAACATTTTCTCACTAAAATTTAAAAAAATCTGATTTCATAAAAGAATTATTAATTTTTTTTAATAAAATATTGTTAAACAAAGAAATATATTGTGATTTTTTTTATATTTTATTACTATTATCATATTCATAATTTCAACTTTATCTTATATTCATAAATAAATTATACAATTTTATTTTATGATTAAAAATTACAATATTAAATTTTATCATACTTTAATAAGTATAAATACAAAAGTAAAATAAAACCAATACATAAAATAATTTTAGAAAAAGGAATACTTATGTATATATTTGTTACTAATCAGTTATAAATATTATATCTAAATATAAAAAGTGATATTTTATTTAGTTTGTAATTTTTAATCTAAAGTCTAAATTAAACTGTTGTGTTGAAAAAATAGTAAATCTAAGAATTTAAAAAAAAATCAATTTTATCCTTTTTCAAATTTTTGAATCTGTTTTAGATAATTTTTTTCTTTCTGTTTAACTGATATTGGTACTACTATATTTTGATGCAAGTGTGAATTGATAATTTTCTTCATGGATGTCCACTATGTTAGAAAATGTATGAGGATGATGTGACTATTTTAAAGTTTATGAAGGTTAAATTATGATAATGGAAAGCAGTGCAACAAAGTGAGGTGCTTATGAATTCAGACAAGGATGATGTAACTATTATTACTTTATTTCATCAAGTTTGCTAAATTCATTCCAATTTAATAATTACTAATTTATTTTTTTATTTATAAATCCTATGAATCTTAATTAAATTAATTTCATTAGCTTGAATATTATAGTTCTCAAATTGATTTAAATTGACTGAAATTTGATTATATTTTCTAAAGTTTAATTTAAATTTATACGTTCGTAAATTTTTTGGAAGAAAATTTGAGTGTCATCATTTTATGGTCGCCACCATAAAAGCTACGCATGGAAGGACATTTACTTTCATAAAGCTTAATTATTTAGTTTAAGGTTTCCAATACTTTTAGGAAGAAAAGCTTCTTGTGCTTCCAAGATATAAATGTATGTCTTTCCAATTATTTTCTACTTTCACATTTCATATTTTACTTGTTAAATCTCAATTTATTGTGATAGTTTAAGATTTGATTAAAATTTGTTATGTTGAAAAGAAGTATGAGATTTTTTTTTATTATAGTATATGCTCAAGCAAAATTTAAGAATAAGACAATTGCAAATAAAATAAAGGTAGATTTAAACTAGAGACGGTTTAAATCAATGAAAAATATCATATTTTCATGTTTTCAACATAGAACAAAATTGTTAACATACATAGAACAAGAATTAGAGATAAAAATTCAAATTTGTGACCGAATTCTAAAATTACACCAAATCAACAATTAAACATAAATATTTATAATTAAATTTAGGGTTAAATATGTTTTTTGTCCCTGAATTTTCAGTGAAAATTTGAATTAGTACCTCTTCAAAACTTAAGCCCAATTTAGTCCCTTAACTTTAGAAATACATGAATTTAGTGATTTTAACCATGAATTTAGTCTTTTTAACCAAATTTTGTTAAGTTTATTTGACGTTTCAAACATATTTTTCAGCTAACATTCAAGTGAAAATATTTCAAACCGTATAAACAACTGAAATGCTATCATGAAACATATTTGAAACATCAAATAAACTTAATAAAATTGTGTTAAAAGGACTATCCACACATTTCTAAAGTTGAGAAACTAAATTGGACCAAAGTTTCGAAGATAAACTAATTTCAATTTTCATTGTATGTTAAGGGACCAAAAACATATTTTAACCCTTGAATTTAGATATCAAATTATATGTTGCATATAAGAATAGGAAACTTCTATATGAACATAAACTAATAACAAGAGTTAAATCTTCTCATGTTTTACTATCATAAAATACTTCCACGATCAATTTTAAATAAAAAAGTACAGTTACAATTTCATAGTGTAAACTAAGAACAATACAAGAATTATAAGTTAGCAATGAATTAACTATGTAAATAAAGAAATAAAAAGATGATAAAGTTTAAAAATGATTGGTCACTTGTAGAAGAAAAAGAGTTTCTATCACCAACTTAAAAGTGACTTTTTATATCGGTTATATAGGACATATTACATTGGTTGTAAACTCGATATAGACTCGATCGAATTGATAAATTTGACACATTTTACATTGATTGTATAATCGATTTAAAATAGGATCATACAACAACAATTATAAAATCACAACCAATTTAGTATTTAGTTTATTTAAAATATAAAAAAAAACGGGCAAAACATATGACATCAAACTGAAGTAATATGTGATTGATTTAAAAAAAATGAGTTATTACATTAATTAAAGCTAGAATCGGTGTGATATGTTATATATTACATCAGTTCTAACTTTAACATATGTAATAACTCATCTTTGTCTTTTTTTGAAAATTAGTTTTGTTTTTATACCAAACCCAATTAACCTGTTGTAATCATAATTCACCAATCTTAAGTAGCTACTAGACCACAAGAAATTTAAATATTATCATAATTTGAAGAAATAAGTACCTAAATTATACTTATACATAAAATATTATCAACATCAACAACAAACTAATTTTGTCTAAATAAAACATTAGGCTAAGACAACAAACACCAATTTTTAGAAAGCAAAAAATATCTTGTCCATTAGTTGCAAATTTCTTCAATTGTGTTTGTTTCAATGATTCGTTATCGAAAAAAGCTTCTTGTTGTGACATTTCAGATATGTGATTATATTGTGTTGCTGACTTGGCATAAGTGCACAACCCTAGCTCAGCTTCATTTGGATCATTCCTTGTGTAGCCTAATAGCACGTTAGATGGATAAAGGCATGCTATGTTGTGTTTGTTGACTTGGCATGAGTGCACAACCCCAGCTCAGCTTCATTTGGATCATTCCTTGTGTAACCGAATAACACGTTAGATGGATAGAGGCCTACTCTAAGCTTTGCTAATTGTACTAGTTTTTTTTTAAAAAATGGCTTAAGCTCTATCTACCCATTGTAATCGCCTCCAACTTCCAAATTGAACTACAACTAGGTTAGAGCTTGAAAAAAATGTTATAATACTCAATTAAAACTCGTTGAGTCTAGAATCCAACGCAAAAAGGCTCAACTCAATTAGACACTTGTAGAGAAAGTTATGAGCAAAACAATTAGCAAAAGTCAAAGTTGAAAATATTGCATTTTTCTGCTACACTAAGCGCAACAATGAATGCGTTGGGCAATGTTGTAGCTGTTAAACACCCTAAAATTTGATAAACCAAGCTAAAAATGAAAGATAAAAGAAATACATATCATGATGGAGTATAATAAACCTTAATATGAGAATATAGAAATTATTGAGTGAGTTATCAATAGGGACTGTGTTAGTTACATGTTATTGGAGAGTTTACAATTTTGTTCAGAAAAATGTATAAGTTTTTTATCAGAAAAATTACATGAAAAGGTTTGCAAATTTTTCCAGAAAATTTTCATGAGAATGTTTGTAATTTTTTTTTCAAATACTTTCATGTTAAATAATATATTACTATTTATTGATGTAGACTTTGATGCGCTGAATCACATTAAATTTCTTCTTATTTGTGAATGTGATTTCCATAGAAGATATTATTTTCTTATTGCATGATTCCCAAGAATGACATCAAAGCTATGAATTTTTTTTGTACAATGACTTTGTTGATATGTGAAATATAGCTTGGTTGGGACGATGTTAGTGATGAAGAAGAAGATAGTAGTAGAAAAGTACTGTAAAAATGAAGAGTTAACTTGAGAGTTGTCATCATTACTCAAGTTTCCTAGATATATAAGGGACTTGGGATAATTTAGTGTCAGGGTTTATAATTTTTTCTTAAAAAAGTTATATGAGAAAGTTTGCATTTTTTTTTAAAAAAAAATTGTACCAGAATTTTGCATTTTTACTAAAAAAGTTGCATGATAATACTTTTTGCTAAAATTGTTCAAAAAGATTTACAATTTTTAACAAAAAACAAATGTTTATTGAGTAATAATACTTTTGGATATAGGTCTTAAATCGTTAAAGTACATTAAATTAATGTTATGTTTTTATTTTTATTCTTATTTGTGAGTATACTTCCTTTAAGAATATTATTTTCTTATCTATTCCCACCAAAACATAAGTTTAAACAAATAAGATTTTACTTGAGAAAATTATTGTCAAAGGTTAAACATCATCAAACTTTACGCTTCTATTGCATGAATACACTATGTTCGGTGCCAATGAAGTCTCGAATCTTCTAAAACTTGAAAAAGGATCTAGTGTTACATTGAGTGATTTTAGATAAATTAAATTTCATTCCTAAACAACAATTTAATTAAGTAGTTTTCTTTAATTCAAAACAATGATAGCATTTTTATATAACAATCATGTTATAAAATAAGTATTAAAAAAAGTACATATTTATAGAGACACACTAATGTGTATATATTGGGAAGTTTGAGTTTGTTACATATAACCTCAATAGTGAAAAAGATTAACTACTCACTGCAACATTTACCAGCTTTAGTAACATTTTCTTAGTTACATCTTTTAAAATATGTTACTATAAAAAATATTACCAATAATATTGTAATATTTTGAAAAATGTTATCATAGATCATTACACTTTTTTTCATCTTTAGTAATATTTTCTTTATTATAATTATTAAAAATGTTGCTATAAATCAATTTTATAAATTATAGTAATTTTCTTTAAAAAAATATTATTATAAATTACATTAAGTTATATTTTAAATAAATATTATTATAAAAATATTAAAATTTATTAATAACTATATCGTCGTTTTATAGTAATTATAGTAATTATAGTAGTTTTATTAAATTCTAGGTGGCCGCTATTTGGCACAAGTTTCTTTATTTTTATTTTTTTTTGTTTCTCATATTTTCTTTTCATTTCGAATGTTAAATTTCTTCTCGTGTTCCTCCTCTGTTTTCTCTCTCACTTTCATCACATAACTCAAGTGCAAAGGTTACTCTTTGTCTCTCTCGCACATTGCTTCCTTATTTAGGGTTTGTTGTGTTATTCTCTAGCACTTATCGCGCTCTGTTCACTTTTCTTACTTTTGCGTTCGAGTTCAAAATATTGTATGCACTACTAAAAAAATTCATGTCAATTTTGTTTTGAATTTTTTTTTTAAGAAATACCTATAAATTTTGTTATGAAGAAAAAAATTACAGAAAATTGCTGTTATTTTTTTGTAAAATATTTTATATAAGACATTTTTTAAAACAAATTTTGTAAGAAAGACTTACAAATTTTATAATTTTGTAGGAAATAAGTATCCACGAAAGAATTAACTGTCAATTAAGATTTTTAGAAAAAATAGCAGGAAAAAGTCTTCTCTGCAAAAATTTTAACAAATTTGCAAGAAAAATTTCATGTAATATGAGAATTTTTAGTTTCGATGTAAGTTTTTGTTTCTCCTACATTTTGTTATTTTGGAAGACGTGTTTTGTATCTTTTGGGTTTAGGGTTTTTGTGTGCTTTATTTTGTTGGATCTATGTCGTGATTAGTTTTATTTTGAGTAATATTTTTAATACAAAAAATAGGGTAAGGTTGTAAGGCCCATTAAAAATCTTTTAATTCTTTTCTGCCCTAAAATTAGTGGACTGCTCTTGTAAGTGGGCCTAAGGCCGGCCCAACAGATAAGGTCCCCAAGTCTGCCCTAAACCTAACATTTCTCTCATTCTCAGAAACTGTCCCTAATCCTAAAGAGCCGCAGCCGCACTTCTGCTAAGGTTTACCTCCTCACCGTTCCAAGTTCGATCAAGCTGTTCTCACTCCACGTAAGTTATCTTTCAGCTCACACTTCTTTCCATGAGCATCTGTTCGTTATACAGTAGGGTTTCACCGTGAGCTTAGTTCCTAACTCTGTTCCACTGTCTTGTTCAGCTCGCAAGTCCCCTCCTTGAGCTGCCGTTCTCCGTTGGTTAGAGTCGAGGCACCTTCTAGCTACTTCCAGGTAAGGGAAGTTAGACCCTCTTCGTGTGGTGTATTTTGACTTGTATCGTTGTGGTTTGTGGATTCCTTGAGATTGTGTATTGCTATGGGTGTTTGGACTGGCTGGAAATCTCTGTTGGGTGTGTGTATGCGTTGTACAGGTGCGAACAGTGGCAGACACTGATAGTCTCGCCCAGGCGAGATGTGCAGGGGCTCGCCCAGGCGACCAGAGTGTGATTTTGAGCGAGTAGACAACTCGCCCAGGCGAGAGGGGTCTCGCCTAAGCGAGATCCCGCGTTGTTCCTGTTCCTGTTTTGTGCCCTCGCCTAGGCGGAGGGGAAACTCGCCTGAGCGAGACTGTCTCGCCTGAGCGAGACCCCTCAGCCCGAGCGAGGTGCTGGGCGAGACAACGCTGTGTTTGGACATTTGCTTATTTCTGAATGATCTATTTTGGTTGGGCATTAATGTTGGAATGAGGGACATGCATATAATGGAGTGTGATGCATACGTAGCATGATTCATGAATTATAAATGATGGGTTTGGTATGAGTATTGACATGTGAACTAAATGAGTTTGGTGTTGTTAAAGTGGCATGATAATGAGATGTGTTGGATTCTATGTACATGGATGGATTTTGATGAGTTGGAATGGGTTGGATCTAGAAATGTGAAAGGTAATGGCTTTAAAGGTTGATATAATGAGGGTATCTTTGCATGGTGAATATTGTTTGATTGTATGATCGTATTTGGTTTGTGTTAGTGCATAAATCCTTGGGGTCTCTAGGTGAGACTTTCAGGGTCGCGCTTCAGTGGTCGGGACGTAATTCCATGGCCCCTGTTAGTGGGTGTTCATGGTGGTGCCCCATCTGTATAGCTAGGTAAGGATTCAAGGTAAGGTTGCATCCTGACACTCTGAGGAGTCAGTTAGTCTCACCTAGAGCGGACTGACTCCTGTGGTGAGAGTAGCAGGAGGCCCGAAATTCAATAAGGGCTAACCTTGTGGTGAGGGAAATTTGATTCATTGTAACACTTGTAACACATAGCTCGGGGGTGAGCAGAGGTATCCACCACAAGTGCAAGCATCCGCTAAATCCGACCAGGTTATACGTATCTGGATGAGTCGAGTCGAGTCGTAGTGTATTGAATGAAGAGTCATGACATGCTTGGTTGTTGTATGGATATGGATGGTGAAAATATAATTGACTGTATGATGAATATGTTATTGGCTCTAGCTTACCCGTTTTGTTGTATGGTTGTATTGTATGTGGCTGTTCTTTCTTGCAATGATCATCAATTTGATTGATGGGAGCAGATGGGCGAGGTTCTCGTGGCCAACAAGGGAATGGTGATTCCGCTGCTTAGCCATCTGGGTTGGAGTTTTTCTTCATGTTTTCTTTAGGGCTATGGCCCATGTATCGCTTTATGTATTTCTACCATACACTCTTTGTTAGACTTGTATCTGGTTTCCGTTGACATCGTGGTGTGCCCAGGTTGTAGGGGTTGGGTTAAGGACCCCAATACCATGTTACTGCACTATCGTTTGCGTGACGTTTCCTTTAATTCCGTTTAATAATTAAATGGAACGTTACAAAGGTTGTTTACATGGTTTCAATTTTTTTAAATAACCAAATGTGTTCCAAGAATTAAGTAGCAAATATAAATTTATTATACGACAAACTAGATTATAAGTTTTGCACACTCATGAGTAGGTTATAGGTTAACATGCATGAAAATCACAAATGGTGATTTGAAAAAGTTATAACTTTGTTTGTCACATAATAAATTTGTATTTGATACTTAATTCTTGGAATACATTTGAAACATGTGCATAAAAAATCACAAATGAGGAGCTCCTCGTAAATCCAATATTAGGCCGCTAGTAAATTAATAAAATTGATTCACTAGTTAGGCTTTTATTTCTAACCACATTGTTCATCGTCAAGATAACATATTCTTTTGAGAAGTTTATTCTTTAGTTTTTAATCTCACTTATTAAAAATGTATTATGAAACGATATTAGAAGCTCTTTTGTATTCGATTGAAGCTTTTATCATTTTTTCCCCTTTTAAAAGTATTTTTCATTTCTTGTTTGGACATTTTCCCCATTTCGCTCTTAGATGCTCTGTCTATTTGTCAAATATAGAGTGTATTGTCGTTTACTATTTTGGTTATACTATGATAGTGAAAATATTACCAAGTGTGTTGAAAACGTTATGAAGTTTGGATTATGTTTGTGTTTTTTTTTCTCACTCCACTATTCCCCTACTAAGATACTTTACATGTGCAAGTTTTACTACTATTTTGTTCAGGAATAACAACTGGTCGGATCAGATTCGGATAGTCTCTTCCCACTATTTGATTTGCAACAAAAAAAATTCACCTGTTACCAATATCGTTACAAAATAAAAATAAAATATAAATTAAGTTTAATTAAGTTTAATCTAAGAGATAATAAATTAAAATTTAATTTTGATTTAATTTAATTTAATAAAATATAAATTAAATTTAAATTTTGATTTTTTGTGGATGACGGATATTTGCGATGCCCGCATTTTATCTATTTATAAATAAGTATTTAAATACTTGCTATTTGATTACCCACAAATACCAACTATATATCACAAATTTTATCCCCCAATACTTATGAACATTTTTATCCGCTAATAATTGTGAACACAAGTATTTTTGCCGTTATAATTCTGGCGAAGAAAGTTTTTGCCATAAAATTTCACATTTTTTCTCACAACAGTTCCATTGGAGTTTGGTGTAAATGTTTCTGGAAAAAAACTGGGCCAAATCCACAATGACCCAACCAACAGAATTAATATATACCATTTGCTTGATGCACCACCACAACTTCTTCAGCACCCTCAAATTTTCTAAATGACCCTTTTACGCTTTGCAAAAGTGATTTTGAAATTACATCTCTGAAAATTTTCTGGAACAAGTTTTTTCTGAATTTCTGGAATAAATTTTCTGAACACATAAAATGCATTTTACAACAAGTTTTCTAAATGATATAATATCTTTTGGAATGAAATGAGTTTTCCGAAGTAAACTGTTTGAAATAAGCTTTCCAACACACATTAAATATATTTTAAAAAAAGTTTTGATGAACATGTAAGATTCCAGAAAAAGAAAATTTAAAAAGAAAGATTTTGTTACGTTCTCTTTGTGACAGTTTCTTCTTGCACCAACCATTTTTCTTACCGCACCTCTTAAATTTTACCGGTAAAAGTTCTGACCTACTTTCTCTTCCCCATTTTTTTCTTTTGATTTAATCAATAAGAAAGTACATGTTTTTGTTACAAAATTTCAATAAGGTCCTTAATTTCTAAGTTTTTCCAATTAGATTATATTTAGTGGCGAATCTTGATTAAGAATGTTGGAGGGGCCAAAGTAATATGATTATTTGATTTGGATTGAATCATTAATATAATGTTTTCAAAAAATAACTTATGTAACTGAACAATTGAATCATCAAATTGGATCATATAATGTTTCAAAATATGTGAAGAAGTAGAATTTATCTTTTATCACTTTTAAAAAAACATTTATTATTTTATTCTTCATCAATATACTTTTTTTAAATATATTAAAAAATAATTTGTTATAATCTAATAAAAAATTGAGAGACATAATTATTAAAAGAGAAATATATGGTAGTCAAGTCACAATTAAAAATCGGTTATGAAAAAACACATAATA
>Ga0214543_1006711_pt1 | contig 20292 bp, 8 predicted proteins | sample CNSS2metaG_FD_160094 | JGI IMG/M metagenome (GOLD analysis project Ga0214543, IMG submission 160094) | Root nodule microbial communities from cowpea collected in UCLA plant growth center, Los Angeles, California, USA - CNSS2 | ecosystem: Host-associated > Plants > Roots > Nodule | place: USA...
TATATATATATATATATATATATATATATATATATATATATATATATATATATATATATTACACCCTTTAATTCCATATTAGCATTCAATTCTAACTTATGTATAACGAATGCTCAAACAAATATAAAGTAGTAGCAATCTAACCACTTAAGCACATGATCTTATGCACCAATGTAAATTTATATTCACACACATGCATTCACCAATAAACAAATTCTCAGCATGTGACTAACTCAAAGGAACATTCAATTTCATAGAGACTTACAACATAACCCAATCATGCTTCATTAAAAGTTACTAGGAATTATCAAGAGGTTATTCATGCATTTTAAAGACTCCAAAATCAGCAATATTGAGTAACATATATCTCTAGCTACGGAACTCCAAATCAAATCTCCACCGTTGAAAGTGAAGAACCACATGTTATGGATCACCTGTCAAAATTTCACCTAAATCGGACGGTTAACGAATCAGAAAATGCAGTTTTGCAAAAACTGCGCGAACTAGAAAAATGGTGGCGCCTAGCGCCCATATATCAGAAGCCTAGCGCCTGGCGGTACAAAACTAACGCCGGGCGGTTCCTGTTCTGTGAAAATACGAAAAACAACATTTTTCGTGAATCAGAATACCACGCATCTATGGTATGGCGCCTGGCGGCTGATTGGGTGCTACCAGGCGGTTCTTGTAGCTCTAGAAACCCAGCAGTTCTCCCTGCACCTGCGAACCCTATCAACTCCAACTGTTATGATTTTTTTTTTCAATTCACAATCCAATAAGTTTCGCTCACATGTTCAGGTTCATGGTTTATTCCTAAATTTCCCCTTACATGAAATCTTCATAACATTTACCACTCAACTTTGTGTAATTTTTGATAACCCCAAATCATCAACCCTCACTTCATGCTCTTATGATTTTCACTCCATTCCCTCGTGACACCAATTAATTTCACAATTAACCATCTCCTTTTTAATCAAATTATGATTACCACACCATTCCAAATGATCACCATAGCCCATAACCCAAAAAAATTACTAAAATCGAACCAACAAGGCTCGGATCGCCTGACGGGTCAATTACCATCGCCAGACCGTTCATAGAAAACCCATAAAACTGGGTGGCGTAGTCTGCGTCGCTTGGCGGCCAGGGATATGCCGCCAGGCGGTTCCTCTTCGGGAACCCAAAATTAACATAAAATGATATGAGGCGCCTGGCGGTAATTCATCACCTGGCAGGCGGTTTTTGGAAAATTCCAAAAACACGAAATGAAATCAAAGCATAGAGGAAACATACATATATTAAAATCATACATCATGCATTCAATGAAAGAAGTGATATTAACATAGTTTAGCGCCTTTAACCTGTAATCTTTAGCTAAACTTTGAAATTTGGAGAACTCCCTTGATCACCAATGGCTTGTCTTAGTTTCCTTCAATTCCACCTCTATGCTTCACTCACCATACCAAATTCTCTCTCAATTTTTCCAGAACAAAGGCAGCCACAAAAACTCTCTATTTCTCCTTAATGGGTCACTAAAAATTGTCTTAATTGGCAATGCTGATGGAAAAACGAAAGTGGCATTAAGCTAGCTTAATTGCCATTCAAGATCACTTAGTGGTTGTTTTTCCAGCCCCATAGACTGCCTTCATGTGGCTGGTTCCTAGCCCTTCTCACCTTTGCCAACAATAAGTTTAGCAAAAAGAAAGTATAATTTGGTTCTGCCAAGGTTTGAACCCATAACCATTCTAATGTCAAATCAATGCACAACCAATTCAACCAATTCATGTTTTGTGATAATTCATATAATTCTATGATTATATTATCACTCAACATGATCATGCATATTATTAAAAGTAATAATAAATCAAATAACACACGATCGGCATACATAGGACTTGAACCCAAGTCCTCTCACATAATTAAGTACTCTCAATCATTTGACTTAGTACTATTCCACATCATACATGTTAGAATTAAATTCCATAAAGGCTTCCACTACCCGCATTTATTAATTAATTAATTATTTAATTAATTAATTTTTACGGGTCTTACATCTTTCACAAAATTTCTCAGAAAAATTTCCCAACAAAACAGATTTTAATTGTGAAAAACAACTTTCAAACTGTGTGAAATCCTATGACCAAAGTAAGGACCAAAGGAAGGTCAACTAAGTGTTTAAAAAATTTGCACCTAGATATCATAGAGACGTAAAACAAAAACATGAAACATGCATAACACACACCTAACCTGGACATGGAAAACATAAAGAGCAAGAAAACATAAAAAACAGGAAAACATAAACTAGACGAGAAATTTTCTTATGTGAAGAATAAAGTGGCACTTGAAACCCTTTGATGACCTTACACTACACATTAAGAAGCTATTACAAACAACTATGGAATGGAATTGCAATATTGCATTTTCCCATTCCAAAGCAAATGAACAGAAGACTGAAAACAATTATTACACAAAATTCTGTGATAACAAAACATCAATAAGAAAAAAACAAAAGTAGGCTCGGCTGTAGGTTTCTGTGATATTGTCCCTCTCGGCCAGCCCCCAAAAATGTACCCCTCAACTATTTGCACTCCTTCTTTAAGTCCCAGCTCACTCCTACAACTCCTCTAGAGTAGCCACTTAATTTGTTTGTCCTCACAGTTCCTCCTTAACTTTAGCTCTACCTTCTAGATAACGTAATCACCTACAAAATTGCCAAAGCAGTGAGTTACAAGCGAAATGAACCAAGATCACTCACGGTCTCCCACAGAAGAATAACAAAGCAGAAGATCAAGAAAAGCTCAAATGGAAGAATTAGACAACATCAAAGGAAAGATTGAATGACAAACTCAATGGAATAAGCAAGTAAGAAAAAGGCAAAGCAATAAAGGATGGCACACAAAACAGAACCTAAAGAATGTGTCTAGAACAAGATGAACAAAACTAAAATCAAGAAGACGCAAAACAAGTTGAATCAAGACCATATGCAATTGAAATTGAAGATAACAACAATAACTCTGTGAATTATGCTACACGTTTAACATACTAACGGAAAAGTCAATTTCAAATACCAGCAATGTTTTTTTTTCAGATTATTGTCAGATTCTTTTTCTGTCTCAGTAAAATCTATACTACTAATTTTCTTTCTTTTCTTTTCAAATGCTCAAATATCTTTGACTACAGTTCACAAAATTTCAATGTTCCAAATCCAATTCAGGTATCAATTGCAGATGACAGAATTTAAGTGATTCAACTAAAAAAAATTAGAAGGAAAACAAAGAAACAAATGAATCTCAATCACAATATGCTTGGGCAGTGCAAGGCACCACAAAAACACACAACAGATGTGTGAGATCAAACATGTACAAACTAAAACTGATACGCAACCAATCATCAACGATTAGATATCAATCTAGACAATAAGAGTTCCAGCAAAAGCAAGTACACATGGCCAAGTAAACATATGCAAGATAGTTAGAAACAAGAACAAACTAAACCAACACTAGAAAAACAAAGTGCAGTTGAGTTTAGCCAATAACACAGCCAAAACCATCATCAACAGAACTTGAATTAGCAAGACCAACAATACTGCTACAAAGTAAACTGATAGGTCAGACACATCAACAAATATCAATAGAAAGTAGACTTGATACCACTACTGTATTCGAATGGACCAGAAGAAACAACTAATGGAAACAGTTTGAAGGACAATAATCTAATAAAACAGAAACTGCCAAAACAAAAACTACAACTCAAAAATTACATGGTAGAGCTGAATCGAATATACTATCAAAGTAGTGCAGCAAAGGAACAAGCTGAGGCACTAAATTGTGTTAGGCAATAGCAACAACAAATATGATTGAATAAAAGCACTGCTCAGATAGTAAAGTAATTAACAACAAAATATGTATTGCAAGTACAAGCTGCTCAGTCCAATCAGGAACTAGAGGATTGGATCAACGACAATGGTACAAGACTCACAATACTATGCTAATCACAGAAAACAAGAAAATGTGACTTAGCTTTCAAAGAAAAAAAATATCCTAATGCAGTTTTCAATTCAGCTTCAAAGATCAACAAGAATTTACTACAAGCAGTTGGATATTGTTCAAATTCAAAGCATAATGACACAACAATGGTAATGGGACTGCAACATGCGAATTCAACATATGGATACAATATGATATACTTGCACAACCAGAAGTTAATACAATCAACAAAGCAATGAACCAATTATTGAAAATCAATTTCGCAAATTTTTTTTAAGGTAACTAACACTAAAAGAAAGATTACCACTACCTATGCACTGATTTAAGCAATACTGAATGTCCATGTGAACAATCTGAATAAAGTCAGATATATGATTAGTTCAGGGGAACACAACAATACTGTCAGCACAATCCTTGACCAGAAATTGCATTATAGAAACAACATAAGAACAACGAGCATGAGTTAGGAAACATGAACAACACTGGAAAGCAACAAGAAGACATCAACAACACGGATAAACATGAATCAGTGGCAATATGCACTGCAGAAAAATTTCTATTGAGCTTTTAGCAATCTCAAAACTCAACAAAACATACTCAGCACGACTGATTCAAAAATAGTTAACAACACACTCAATGCTATGGAAGCAACAACAGATAAAATGGCTAAACAAAACCTAAGACAAAACAAGGATTCTAAAACATTTAAAGCTAAGTAAAAAAAATAACAGTGAACCTAGGACATGCAATCAACGACAGAATATAGAACCTAGACATTCCAATCACGATATTTATTAAAGGCAAATATGAACAATTTTAATGAATCAATTTCAATGAAAACAAATAACACAAATTCAGAACAAAATCATCAGAGAAGCAAATCAGAGATTCAAAGACTCAATCGAAGAAGAACAAGACTGAAATTCAAACATAAGAACAAGAAATATAAACAGAGATACTCATCTTTGAAGACCTCCACGCTCCAAGCTCGAAACCGGAGCTCTAATTACCACATGATGAGCGAGCTTTCGTGTATACTCGCGTGAATCGATGAAATCGGCACTCCAAAGATGCCGATCTACGCAGCAAAAGTGAAAGAAATCGGCACTCGAACGAGTTCTAGTGGGGAACTCTCACTCAATCGGAACCTAGGAGGAGAATACCTCAACTAGAAGGTGAACTAAGATGAACGGGGGAGTTATCTCAACCACTATATCGTTCATCAAAGCTAACCTTTACATGAGATTGGCTTGCCTATATATAGATGAAAAGGCAACCAGTAAACAGAAAGGAACAAAAGGACGTTGTCTAACAATGGTTCCTAACGGCAAACGGAACCTAATAGTAACCCTAAGATGAAAAACGTGATGGTGGAGGAAAGGAACACTAGCTCAAGGTTGATGGTTCGCATGAGGGTTGTTACTAAAACCCTAACAAAGGAGGCGTATTTCAGATGGTGTGGAAGAGAGGGATTTGTCTCGTGAACCCTAGTAGAAGCTCATCTCTCCACAATGAGTTTAGGCTGCTGGTTGTATTGATGAAGGCAGAGTTTTAGACAAATTGGGCTCGAGACCAATGAGATTGATGCGGAAGAAAGAAAGCAGTCGTAGTTAGGGCTGTGTAGCAAAGATGCAGGCTGGATCTGTGTGATTTGCTGGAAAAAAATAACAATCCACGCACAGCTGGAATTGGGCCACAGATGTAGACGTGATCTTGGCCCACATGATGATGCACATTGACAAGAAGCATTGGTGTGGTGAATTGGGCCGCAGGCCCAATATCAATTGGCAGTTTGGAAAGAAAAAGAAGGCTGCAATAAGATAAACAAGCCCAATTAGATCATCATTTATTTAATTACAAATAAAAGAAAATAAAAGGAATGGGGCCTAGCCAATGGCCTAAGCTATGAAAAGCCCCTTGTGGTGATATTCATTAGATATGCAAATGAAATGTATGCTTATGCCTAAGGAGGTATTTTTTTTAATAATGGTGTGATCATAAAAATTGTGATGGACTTATTATTGTATACAAGCAAAGGTGAGTGTAAAGGACGTAAATATTCTCCCTTTTGTGTCTTAATTTAGCATAGATTCCACGCTTAAAGTTCTAAGGCAAGGTATATGTGCTCACAAGGATAGTTCCCTAATACTTGAAGATCAAGGTCACTAGAGTTATGGCCCACTTCATGGCATTTCCCCCAACAGTTGGTAAACAACAAGAAGTGGTAGTACCAATGAAGCAAACAAACTCTAGTTGGGGTTCTCACAATGACCACTAGGAAGTACATCCACTATGACATTGCTACATTATCCCCTCTAATTCTAAGCAACTCAGACCTGGATATAGGGCCTCACTCATGTAATGAACAAAATGTGTGTGTGTGTGTGAAGGGAGAATACAATGTATACCCAAACGCCCCCAACTTACAATCATTCCAAATACCAAAATAAAGAAGAATATACCCCTACAATTATTCTAAATATAAAAAGAGATAAAAATACAGGTACCCAAAAAGAAAAAAAAATTAGAAAGAAAAAATATAAAGAAAAACCACATCAATTTTGCACATCCAAATAAATGGTCTGACTCTATTGCTTCTTTAATGGAGTCGCCATCTATCGCAACCAAAATCGCGACGGGACGACAAACCACAAATTAAATTTGTAAAAACATAGTTTGGAGTCGCCACCATAGTTTTTCTGGAAAACTATGGAAAAACCAAAAAGATAAGACAAAGTCTACTAAAAAATCAGATTTTGGATCCGGAAGTCGGTTATGTGTGGGGGAAGATATTAACACCCCACAATATCCTTTAATTAAATATGCAAAAAGATGTGGTTTTCAAAATATTTAATATTCCCCAAAAGTAACAACAAAAGGATGTACAAAATAAACAACAACAATTTTTTGGTTTTTTTGGCCCGACGATGATTAATCCTCGTTGCTACGTATCTCCATTCACAATGGAGAATCAGGGGTTACGTAGTCTTTACGAAAAACTATTTGAGAAACTTTTTGATTTGATTTTTTTTATAATTTTGAAAACTTTTTTTATGTTTGTTTTTGGAAAATTGAATTATTTGGAAATAAGTGTCATGCGACGCGAGCGGTCAGACAAACACTAAAAACTAAACAAAGGAAACATTTTTTTTTATTGTAGTTTTTTATATTTTTTGAAGAAAAAAAGAATTTTGAAAATTGGTCTTAGACAAACATTAAAGAAAGGAGGAAAACTAGTTTTTTGTTATGATTTTTAGAATAAGATAAAAAAAAACCCAAAAGTAAGTGAAAAAAAACGTATAATATTAAAACAAAATATAGTGAAAATTTGGGAATGAGTAAATGAAAAAATTTGGCACTAACATACCTTTTAAACTTTCCAGTTTCTCCTTTTCTTTATCAATCTCTTTTATTCCCTACATTATAATTATCTTCTCTCTTCTCCTTATTTTTTCCTACTTCCTTTAATAAGAATTTTGCTTTTCTTCCCCAAAAGAGATAGAAAGGAGATGTGACTGTGTGAGTGGTATTGAGAAAGAAAGAGGAAGTGTAGAGAATATTTTTCTTCTTTTTTTCATATGACAAAATGCGTATTTATACTCACACCTTGCAATATCAATGTAATCTCAGCCTTAATTGTAATAAACAATATAAGGAAGGAATTGGTCATGATAGCAGCACAATATAGGAATCAAATTAGAGCACAAAATCAATTAAAATCAGTAGTATTGATTCTAACCATTAACAAATCAGAGCACAGAATCAATCCCAATTAGTAATATTGATTTCTACCATTTGAAGAGATATTACTTCTAATTATTAGAATCATATCACTAGTTTCTCTATCAGGAACAAAGGGTACGTTGAGTTATTGGGCTCATGAAGAGGAGTGTGATAACAAATTAGGCTCTTCCTTCTTTTTTCCGTCTCTCTTTTTTTAATTGTTTTTCTAAAATTAAAGTTTGAAAATCTTTGAAGAAAATTTGATTTCACACTTTTTTATTTTCCATTAACTAAAAGAATTATTTTTTTTAATTTTTTTTTGAAAATAAATTTGTTCACCCAAATGAAATTGGGTGTTGATAGGGTCAACATTATACTTTTATGGGAAAGAAATGAAAGTGTTGCTTACATGGGTCCTCCGAGATGTTTCATCAACATACTCGCTGGATCCTTTACGGATATGGGTTTGTTGAAATACCTCATCAATGTGCACATGTCGTCCAAGCTCCTGTGCCTCTAAAACAAAATATGGTGTTACTTTTTAAGCAGAAATTATTAAAATTCTAAGTGATGAATTACTTAAGAGAGAAGTTTTTTACCATTCGAATGGAATGCTCATGAGTAGTAATGGAACCGTTTGTGTGTAGGCTCCTACCCTTGGGGGAAGCTATGTTCCTTTGGGTTGTAACATATTTATTGCGATAGGCTGGAGAATTCTAATGTGCCAGCAATTGATTCCACACATTAGCCCCAAGCCAATAAGTACGTTGTCCTGCATTCCTAGCCTCTCTAAACATCTTAAAGAGCCTATGTGAAGCTCAAGAGTTAAAATTTGTGTGAATTTGAGCTTCATGTCAGGTCTCCACCTAACCTTCCTCTACGACAATGAATCAAGTAAAAATCATCAATTTCATTGCACTATTAACATACCCAATTATTAAATCTTTAAAAAGATTGATGATATGAGTCTTCCATGGCCTGATCGTGCTCATATTGATCGGGAGGAAAAAACCCGCCCTAAAGGCTATGTTTACCTTAAAACATTGCCAAAGTACATCTCCATCTGCTAGAGTTATTGCTCCCCATGTCGGCCAAGCAGTCAAATCTTGTTGCTTAATAGACCTTGTGATGGCTTGGGAAGCAACTCTAGAAGGATAAAACTTGCACACGATTTAAGAAAATTAATGCACAAAAGGGCAAGGTAAAATAAGTCATGTAAAAGAAACTAGTTTTTAAGATGGGAGAAGTTATTATTACCCTTTCCCATAAGGTTCAATCTTGGGTCGTTCATGGGGAGGAGGGTCAACAACAGCAGCATCTGCATCAGTGGGACTAGAAGAGGCAGGAATACTAGGTGAAGGGACTGATGATGGAGAAGGTATAACATCAACAACAAAGGGTGAGGAAGAAGGTTGTGGTAGCAGAACAGGGGGTGGCATGGGCACCATCACAAGAGGTGGTGTGGGTACCATAATAGAAGGTGGTGTGGGTACCGAAAGAGGGTGTGGTGTGGGTACTATAACAGGAGGTGGTGTGGGTACCAAAGGAGGGCGTGGTATGGGTACCAAAGGAGGTGGTGTGACACATAAGACAAAATATAAATATTAAAAATTAATCATCAACACTGTCATTGTTCATGACTTCATAATTCTCATCATCAAGCCTCTCATACCACTGCAACAACGGTCATACACCCAACGATGGTGGCTGGGAACTTCGGCCATGTTCTGTGACAAGGCAAACAATGACTGTGTTACTTTTATTGTAGTCAAAGAACATGGGACTTAAGTAATAAACCTATTACTACTTAAGCCCATGCATGTAGAAGACAGACACAGAGGGTGCACAAATGATTTTTTCATTCTAGCATACCTCTAGTTTACTTGATTTCAATTTTTGAACCTATTTTATAGTATTCTTTTAGTCTAACATAAATTTACATATAGAAATTATGATCAAGGTAGCAAATACATATAAGGCAATTGGTATTTGCTATAACCATATATATTAAAACAACAAAGAAACCATTGTGGATGGGAACTTTGGCCATGTCCTACGACAAGCCAAAGGAAGAAAATGTTATGTAGCACTACATAAATGCAACAAGGGCCAATTACATGAGACTTAAGTAATAAACCTATCACTACTTAAGCCCATGCATGTAGAAGAGAAAGATACAGGATGCACGAATAATTTGTTATTTCTAGAACACATCTAGTTTAGTTGATTTCAAATATGAAAACTGCACTATTCTACTTATTTTAATTACTTAACCAATATGCAGACAACTTTTGAATTGTAAAAGAAAGATAAAAATGAAGTCAAAATTCGAAATTAATAAGAAAATTATAATTTCACTACTTAGAACCTAAAACTAGCACCTAAAACTAACATTAGTGCTAATATTATAAATCTAAGAATAAAAATATAATTCAAGTATATAAGTAGGGTTTAAATGATAAAGGACTATAAAAAACTGAACATCCATCTCAAATTCACTAGGAAATCAAAATATGCCTATATGACTAAAATTTAGAATACTAAATTGAACTAGAAACCACAACCAAGGGTATTATCTACTTCAAACATTATGTAACAGAGAAGTAAACATTCAAACAACCTTAAAATCATCAAACTTAACTAATTACACTTAAAATTTCTTTAGAAAACTGAAAATGATAAATTTGACTACATGAAACTAGAAAATAGGCTAAAACTAATGAAGAGTTAAAGCAATTAATGGAATAACATTTTTTGAGTTTGAAAAGAAGAAAGAAAGAAAGGAATGATGAGAAAATAGAGACAAGATAGGTAGTAAGGGTTGGTGGAGGGCAGGGTGTTCGTGATTCACGCATGCCTCCTCCTAAACCCTTAACTAGTTTGTAGCCAAGTTGGGTTTAAGAGGTGGTTTTTTGATTTTTAAGTTTTTAATTTAGTTTCAACATTCACTTAGTCAAGTTTATCATATATAAGCAAATTTTAGGTCATTTGGATGACATAACTCTTATGTTACTTTATTCAAGCATTTCATCAAGCACTTGGTGAAACCATATTCTTCATTGAGGCATTTTTTCAACCAGTTTCTGATTTTGCATTTAGGCATAAAACTATGACAACCTAGTACCTAGAAAACATTCGTGGCATCTTTTAAAATAGTTCAGCATATTGTGTAGGCCATTATAAAGCTCACACATTCAATTCTTTGAAAATCGTCATATTTAACCTTTAAAAAGTTAAGTTGAGATAACTATTTCACAATAAAAATGTGAATGAAAACAAGCAGTAAACTAAAATTGGTAAATCATGATGTATTCATGGGCATACTTTCTTTGCACGAGAAGTAATATCCAACCCTAAGCACTCAAATACCATAGATCGGGTACCAGAGTGCATACCACATATGTCATTGTGCATTTCGGTGAGCACATATTGCACTTGCTCTTAGACGAGCCATTTGAATAGTGAGAGAACGAAGCCCCTCGTGAACAGTTTTCCATTCCGCACTATGTAGAATGAGGTTTTCTGCCTTATCCACTTTGCTTTTGCTAGGTCAACGGGGAGCTTATCCGTGGTCAGATGACTAAAGATTGGTATCATCCAACTCGATGTCCCGTTAAAGATCTCTAGAATGTCCTTGCAGTCCCAACTTGGGTTGGAAAGGGTTTGTTGGATGAGTCTTCAATGTTTGTCGGGCTTCTTGATACTGACTAGTTTGAACAACACGTTCGATTTGTCATTCTCTTCTCATGGTACGTGGTTGATTTTGAACTCCTCGAAATGCTCGACGAGGTTTTGCACCATATGGTAATTCTTGAGTAGTGAGGGCTCCTTTACTTCGTAGCTTCTTTGGACTTGACATATGACTACTTGGGAGTTATTGTTACAACGAAGTTTTTTCACCCCAAGCTCACGAGTTACTCATAGTCAGGCGATCATGGCCTCATACTTAGTTTGGTTGTTTGAGGCACTAAAGTTGAAGCAGATAGCGTGCTCCAGAATCAGGTCATCGGGTGTTAGGATGATACCTACTCCATTGCCTTTTTTGTTGGAGGATTCGTTGACGTTTAGAGACCTCTAGGAAAGTTGTTCCTCCTGAGCTAGGAGTTTAGTGAGGAAATCTGCTAGTAACTACGACTTCATAGGGCCCATGTTAGTGCAGGTTAGCCCGAATTCTAAGAGTTCCACAAACCATAATGTCATGCACCTGACTAATCCATTCTAACATAGAAGTTGAAGTTGTGGAAGTAATGTTGCAACCTTTGTGTTGAGAAGACTAAAGCTAAGACGATCTTCTCGATGGTTTGGCAACGTTGTTTTGTGGGTGCAGGGTCCTACTCGTGAAATACACGGGATACTGCTTCCTTCCTTCCTCCATGACTAGGACTGAACTGATTGTTGATTATTATACAACTAGGTACAATATCAGAGGCTGATTGGGTTGAGGACTACTGAAGATGGGTAGAGCCACAACCTCTTTTTTGAGTTGTTGAAACATGGTTTCGCACTCCTTGGTCCAGTTGTAAGATTGGGCTCCCTTCAAGAGCCTAAAGAGAGACTTTTCCTTCTCTAAGCCAAGAATGACAAGTTAGAGGTGTGTTGGGTGGTTTGTTGACATGGACGATTTGATAACCACGTCATCAATGTAGACCTGAATTACCTTGCTGATGTGTCTTGAATTTTGTTAATTTTCGTTAGTCAAAGTATTCATTTTCCCTTCTAGAATTGCTAATTTGAGTATATTAGATTAGATTCTTCACTTTTGGCCATTTTCGCATTTTTCATAGAATTAGTGTTTATAGAGTGTTTTTAAACATCATTTGAGTGTGGTTGCATCATATTTTGAGTCCTAGGGTCTTAGGTTAGTCAAACCTAGTCTTAAGAGTCAAATTTTGCTCATTTAGCATTTAAACCAAGACATAGTTGACTTTAGAGTTGACTTTTTGAAATTCTTCCAAATTGTGTGATTTGACCTTATGGAATCATTATAAATGCCTTATTACACTTGTTAGAAGTGGTCAAACACAAAAATTTCTGGTTTGGGGTCAATTGAGCAAAAGTCTTAGTTTTCATGTTTTAGGTCATTTTAGCTTAGTTGTTCAAGTAATGTCTAGGTAGAGCTAATCATTCCACTTGAGCTTTCTATCAATTTGCTCGTCCTCTATCCTTAGGAAAGGTTTAATTGAAGATTTGAAGGCCAAGAAGTTCATATAGCAGTACGATCAAGTTGGTGGCAGAGCATGAAGTGTGCAAAAGTGGCAAGTTTGACCTTAGAGTTGACTTTTGCCACTTGGACCCCAAATCAAGAACCAACCATTTGAAGAAATTTGGGACACTAAATGTGACTGGTTTGGGCCTTGAAATTGCAAAAAATCTGAGAGGGAGTTGCACATTGGAAAAACAAGTGTGCAAAAGTGACATGTTTGATCTTAGATTTGACTTTTGTAAGCCAATCATTTGGTGCTGTTTAGGACACTAATTGTCACTGGTTTGGGCCTTGGAATTGCAAAAAAATTGGAGAGGGGGCTGCACTTTGAAGTTTGGGCTCATTTGGTGAGAGGTGGCTTAGTGTATGGTAGGTTTTAGGGTAGTTTTGGTGAGGTGGCATAAGAGGACGACCTAGGAACATTCCAGGACAGTTATTACACATTCCCTGGATCATGCAGACTGGTTTTTGACAGTAACACAACACCTAATGCAGCAGACCCGAAATGCCCCCTAAAATCACTCATTTTCATTCCATTTTAGCCTTTGGAAACTTGGATAGCTCAAGCATTGGTGAGAGGAAGGTTGGGGCAACTCCTAGTACTCATTTTTTGTATTGTAATCTGAATTTGAGAGATTCTTGATTAGCATAGAATAAACGTTGCTCCTGGTTATGTTCTTCAACAAAGTTTTCTTGATGCTTATTTTTATTACGACAATACTTCTCCACATGACCAGACTTCTTGCAATAATGACATATTGGCTTCCCACGATGCCAACAATCTTTTTTTGCATGACTTGACTTATTGCAAATGCCACACGGAGGATATTTATCTTTCTTGCTTCTAGAGTAATTTCTAGAATCTTTGCTTCTAGAATATTCTTCAATATTTTTCTTTTCTTCTTCTTCTTCTCTCCTTTTGGGTTGTAATTTCAGCTTTGATCGAAAGGAATTTTCGACTGAATTTGTATCAGCACGATTATTTAATATTGCTTCGTGCGCTCCGAGGAGACAAACTAATTTACTTATCGATAGAGAAGATGGATCCGAGAAAGTGTCTATGGAAGCTACTATGGAATCATATTTCTCTGTGAGAGTGATAATAATTTTTTCTACCACTCTTTTTTCCTTAATTTCTTTTCCATATAACTTCATTTTATTCACTATTTCTTTTATTCTTCCACAGTATTCTTCAATGGTCTCAAATTCCTTCATTCTGATGGTCTCAAATTCTCTTCTTAGATAGTGTAGTTTAAAGGAGCGTACTTGTTCATTGTCTTTAAATTCTTCTTCCAAAATATCCCATGCCCTTTTTGCAGTTTCTGCATCCATGATCCTCCTGACAATAATTTCTCCCACAGCTTATTGAAGAACAAACAATGTTTGGGCATCCTTTTGTTCAGAATCTCCTAGCTTTTTCTGTTCCTCCTCAGACAGAGTCTCAATATTATCTGGTTTTGTATAACTAGATTGAACAATATCCCATAATTTTTGTGAGATAAAATATGTCTTTAGTTTGAGTTTCCAAAGGTCAAAATTTTCGCCGGTAAAAATTGGTAGGGGGACTGAAGAAAAATGAACATTGTTAGAAGCCATGGATTAAGAGAAAAAAACTCTCTTCTTTCGAGAGTATAGAAGGAAGGTTTTGAAAGTAATAGAATAATTTTTCTACGCCCAATAAATGACCGAACGTAGCTCTGGTACCACTGTTAGTATTTTGATCATGTGAAAGGAATAGTTGAAGGGATAGAGAGTAGAGTGTGAAAGTAGTAGTTGGAGAAGTGTATTTTGTAGTTGAGAGTAGTTGTATTGGATGTTGTGTTAGTTGTTCTTGATGTTACAAATGGTAGGATACATGGGTATTTATAGACCCATAGATTATTCTAGAAACTCCTAGCTAGAACTTGTGCAAATACTTCTAGAGTTTTTTACATAGTAGAATGTTCTTGACTTTTCTTCCTATTCTAAGCTTTTCTCCAATACTCTAGAAGTTTCATTACATTTCAATTACTCTATCTTAGATTTTTCTAAATTGTTTTAGAATTTGCATTATACTTGAAAGAATCGGGTTATGCATGAATATCGCTTGATTGAATCAGTGCTTGATGTTGCTCTTTCATCTTTTAAGGTATTATTACAACATCATATGACACTTTATTTTCTTCATCAACAAACCGAAATGTTATTGAAAATTTATGTAGCGTGTATAAGAGATTCTCAAAGTTGCACACGATGCCTATTTAAGCTTTATATTCAGTTTATCCACCATCTTATCCAACTAGTCATTGTACTTTCTGTCTTCATCAGTCTTCACTATTTACTTTTCTTTCTGGTTCAGATGAAACATATTTCTGGGGTATTAGCTTCACTATGAATTTTCAGGTTTTATGAGTATAAGTATAATTAGTGAATTGTTTTTCTTTTGTTATGTAAAATGTCTAGAATAATAATAAGGTTCATCCATTTCAAAACTTACTTAGTTTTATCTTTTCATGTATCACGACATCTCACATTCCTTTCTTATTTTCTTCTATATAGGTGTAACAGCTTATTTTGGAGTGTTTAACCATCATTTTCTATATTGAATGTGAAAACGAATTATTTTTTCCTTTTGGGTACCTTTGACAGTACAACTGATAATAATTTATTAATTATATATATTTTGGGTATCTTTTCAGGTTGTTCATTGTTGATATCGTTAGCACTTATCCAAGAACCTAATGAACTTATTAGAGTTCATTATTTGTCTTGCTTAATCTTTCAAACTTAGGTCACAACATCAACATTTTGACTTTGATGTTGCTGTGTTCCAATACTTTATTTGAACCTGTAAAAGTTTATTTAGGAAAAATAGGTTGACATTGAGATTCAGAGTTCATAAAAATTAAATTAGAACCCATAACCTATAATTAGTCTTTATTAAGTTATCTTTGTCTTCATGTTTAAAAAATTTAAAATTTAAATGTTAATCAATTTCTTGCAAGTGCTAATTTCTTTATCTATGTCTATTCCCTGCAGGTGTGATAGTATATCCTTTCCAAAAATCTATATTCTTCTCCTCACCAAGAAATAGCTAAAGTGGAATCAGAACTAGTCCACCACTGCCTTCTTTATATATTGGCCAGTCTAAAGTGAAAATCTTTACACACAATCATTGCGTGTCAATCACAAGATGTGGCTTGCTTGGTGCTTCGATTGATGCAAAGAGGATTGTAGAAGATAGTGAGGCCACACATCTAGAGCTTCCTTGTCCACTTGCATGGTGTGGAATTGAAAGATGAATCTCTGTTAGGATTAGAAAAAGCAAAAAATGTGTACCTTTTAGTTGAGATATTGTGTACCAAACAATTTTCATTATATATTTTATAAAGTGTTTTATTAATAGTTTTAATTTTATTTATACAATTTTAATAGAATATCTTTGTTTTAATTAATATCTTTAAACTAAAATTATCATTTAAAATATGGTTGCCTAAATCTATAAATAAAATTAAAAATAATATTGTAAAATTAATTTCATGGATTGCATTTCTATATTTCCACATTTGAAAAAGTGTGGCCTATTTATAAATCTTGTTTAAAAGAATAAGCAACTCAGAAACAATTGTTGTGATAGGGAGATTGCAAAAGTGTTACATATTATCATATCTTAGGCAACCATTTGTTCATCATGCAAAATAGACAACAATTTTACAATTTTGTGGTCTAAAAAAAATGTTGTCTATAGTATAGACCACAATCACCTACATAACGGTGTTTTAGCTTTAGGCCACAATTTTTCAATATTACCTAAAGTAATTTTGTTGCAGTGAATATCGATTATGACAAATGATAATTAAATAAAATCACTTTTTATTTGATGCGAAAAACACATTTAATTAGTGTAATTTATTATTTTTTAATAACTTTGAAAATCTTAAAAATGTTTTCTACTTGAATCAATTAACAATGTTGATAATGAGTTATTATGTTTTAAATATCTTATAAATATAATTGAATACAAACCCTTATTGGTTGTGTTGAAACATTCGTCCGTTATCTCATTTTAGATATTGGTTGTGTTGAAACAATATAAAACTTGTTAATAACGTATGTGAAGAACTCAAACAACACCTAATATAAGCTAAGAAAATAATACATTTTCAGTTCATTTCAATCATCATCAAAATATTTTCATTGAAAAGTTAAGTTTTCTCCTTCAAGTCCAACATAGTAATGAAATAAGTGTTTTGCGCAACACATAAGACACAGATGACTAAATCAAGCAATTATAAATGATAAACAAAACAAACAAGATTCTCACCAGAAATTTGAAACAAATTTAAAACTTAATTTCCTACCCTTTTCTGACATCCGAAAAAAGATCTCATCATAAAGAGATCATCACTACTACCACTATTGGATTTATTAGATTTAGTAACATTTTTTGTTATATTTATTATAAATATTACCTTATGAATAACTATAATGATATTTTCTAAAAATGTTACCATAAATAATTAAAAGTGTTACCATAAATAATGTTAACAATGATATTGTAACATTTTTAAATAAGTGTTACTATATTTTCTAAAAATGTTACCATAAATAATTAAAAGTGTTACCATAAATAATGTTAACAATGATATTGTAACATTTTTAAATAAGTGTTACTATAGATAAATAAATTTTCATTTTCTATCTTAATTGTAAATTTTTAAAATGGGAACAATAAATCTGTAATTAATTAATTTTATTATAACATTAAAATAATTTATATTAATTTAAAATTTATATTTAATATAATATTTTAATTTATTTAAAAATATATTTAAAGTAATATTTAATTTATTTACAAATAAATTTAAATTAACAATATGTTATATGTTTTAACAACAAACATATTAAACATGTTTTCAGAATTTTATGGTCTTCAACCCAACGTTACAACCCAAACCCTGTTTTCCTCAAAGTCTCCAACATTCTTTCTCTCTTCAAACTCTGCGATTCACAGTTTTCGTTTTTTCTTCAAGTCCTGCGAGGTGCGTTCCTTCTGTCATCGTTGAATCATTTTTTCATAACTGCTTGAACGTCATTCATTTTGTATTATCGCCATTGTCATCTTTAGGTAATATTATTCTGCACAAAAATCTTCTTCCGATATGTTTTTCTTAGTTTTGAAAGACCTAATGCTTCTTCACAAATTTCTCTAAGATTTCTTCTTTTTAATTTCAATATATCTCTTTATTACTAACAAATTAATTATTATTAGGTCAAATCGGTGATGGCAATAAAGGTGAGCTACATCTGCTAATATGAATAATGCATTTCCTTTTGTGCTTTTTGGAACCCATACTGATTGTATTTCATTTTGTGTGTTTGTTTATATGTGGAGTCTTTACTTTCCTATTTTACTATTTTTGCCTAAATATTCCTTCTTGCTTCTTTTCTTTTTCTTCTTGTGTTTATGTTTAACTCAGAATAAATATTTCATAATTAATTATAATTTCGTGTTAAAAGCCAAAATAATAACTAATTATGTATAAAACTTAATTAAAATACAATACTAGTGAGGGACTCATAGATAATTTTATTTTAGATTATACTTGCTTTTAAAAAATGAAATTGAAGTTGAATTCGAGTTTTAAGTTGTGCTGGTTGCAAATACACAATTTATGATTCAAAACGAGTTCAACTCTGACATTTGTTTTTTGTTACAAAACTCAATATATAATGCTAAATTTCATCATCCAAATTAGCTTACTTTATGTGGATATTCAGAGGGTTTCTTTTTATGATCTAGCAATCTACACACCCTGCATCTTTGTTCTGTATGTTTGCAATCTAGTTGATGGGATATAACATAAAACAAGGTGATTGGTATCTTAATTTTCTTTGTCGTTATCATGTAATTTGCAGAGTTGTTTTAATGATCTAAATCAATTGTGGCAACCTCTTGGCAAGGAGAAGGTTGAATACTTCACTCTGCAAGATCTTTGGGACTGCTACTATGAATGGAATGCTCACCAACAGAATCCTCTATGCAATCAACTACCATATTGAAAAAAAAAGGAAGATATAATCTCAGTACTCAATAACCTGAGTTTGCTTTTCCTTATATATCTATTGTGCTGAAAGAAGTTCATAATAACTAAGTATTTGTAGAGAGTAGAAGGTGATGATGACAACAGAAGTAGTGGCAAATTGTAAAACACATTAAGAAAAAATTGAACAAAGAAAGAAATTTAGGTGAAGGACAAGGCAAGAGGACTAAAAAAGGTTAAGAAGTTTGCAGAGAGAAAAAGAAAGATATGTGGATGACAAAATTGACCAGGCAAAGACTAGAAACTATCTTTTTGACTTCTTTGGCTACATTCCTTATTTTGTTCCCTGTTTCAATTAGTACTGCTAATAGCATGCCCAAGTTTCAATGCAGAGTTCACTTTATCCCTTCATTTTTTATTTTTTAGCCTTCCTTTGTAGTATGTAACCATACTAGTAAAGTCTTTGTGTCAAATGTTTCCCTTTCTCATGTTTCTTTTGAAGATTAACAGTGTACTAGCTGAATTATGCTTGATGGTGATGGTCAATGGTGTGGTAATATGGTGTTCTCTTGTTCATTAATTCCTTATATTGACAATCATTATTTATAAATCACTCATAACTTGTGTTGTCATGTCTTGGCTACTATCAAGTTTTATATTAGACTTAAACGTGTTGTAATTCATCTTTTTGATTCATAATACTTGTCATAATTGTGTCTTTCATTACTGATGTTTACATTATATTCTTATTTAATTAGTTTATCGATGATTTGACAGGCATTAGGTTAATGCGCATGGAGCTCAAACAGTGTATGCATCGGAACCAGTCCATGGTCGTTTGAGGTACGACTAAAAAATTCAAAACCATATATGTTGTTTTCTCCAGTACTTATTATGAAATTGCAACATTCATGAAAATAAATATACCTTAAAAGTATCATTTAATGTTATCATATACATCATTCCCTTTTCTTTTAACTAACTCATTGCACTTTACAGTGAAGTTCCAATGACTTTGTAAGTGAGTAATTAGTTTATATGATATGAAAATGTTACGTGATCCTTCACCATATTTCTCCATCCCTTATTTATCCCAATACGTGCTTTTCGATATTCATCCAAATCATTCTGTTGATTTATTTATTTATTTATATATATATATATATATATATAAACAAAATTTTGAATATCTTATGGTTTCTTCTTTCACACTAATTATTATGGATTACATTTTAGTTTAAATATGCATGTTATATCATCATCTTATACAATTGTCACTTTCATGTGTTCAGGATGAAGATGGTGAAGTGGTTAAGTCTGAATTGGGTGAAAAACACACACACACACACACACACATATA
>Ga0214543_1006714_pt1 | contig 20283 bp, 8 predicted proteins | sample CNSS2metaG_FD_160094 | JGI IMG/M metagenome (GOLD analysis project Ga0214543, IMG submission 160094) | Root nodule microbial communities from cowpea collected in UCLA plant growth center, Los Angeles, California, USA - CNSS2 | ecosystem: Host-associated > Plants > Roots > Nodule | place: USA...
TATATATATATCTTTAAAAAATATTTTTAAAATTAGTTAATTTTTAAAATAAATAAATATGTACCCTTAAACACATTTTAATGTTCATTAAATTTGTTTTTTCATTTTTATAGTGTTTGAATGTATTTATACTAAAGAATAACTTATATTTTGTTATGAATTAATTTTTATTCATTGATTTGATACAATTACTCATATGATAGATATGATTGATTGATTTACTACAATTACTTATATGATTAATTACTTTATATGAGGTTTAAATATTTATATCAACTAATTCATTTGTATCCTTTATGAGTTACATTTTGTATCTATAAATTGGACTCTTCCTATCATTAATAAGCCACACAGAAAAGTTGCTCCTCATTCTCGCATTCTCTCTTCTTCATTTTCTTCTTCTCTCCATTATGAGTTTAATTTTATAACACGTCATGAACACCATGCTCTAACCAATTGAGGACTAGTGGAAGCATTTTCTCTCTAAGGACAATATTCAGCGTGTCTTAATCCAGACTCTTTCTAATACTTTATTCATTTACAATTTTATCTTATATTCTTATTTTTGTCATAAGAAGAGTTTGACTTATCAATCTTCATCTTTGTCTTATTATTATTTTTATTATGAAGATGATTATCATGACTATTATTTTATATGATAGTTCTAAACATGTTAAACCTTACAAATTTTGAATTTGTAACCCTTGATATTAGGAGGAAGAATTACTTATAATTGATAATTAAATGTTGAAATATATTTAGATGCAACGGGTCTTGGTAATGCCATTAAAGAAATAAATAAAGCATCTGAGCAACTAATTTGCTCCTACAATAATAATATCATGAAAAGGGATTTCACAAATATTCTGAATTTATTTGATGCCTTCTTGTGGCTGAACAAAATAATGAGTTTTTGATAAAAAAATCATGAAACTCGCCCAATTGGTTTTGCTTCATTCCCAGAAGTGAATGCAAAAACATTTGATTTATATTTTCATGGTTGTGATAATGATTATGGGCATGGTCATAGAGGAAATTTCAAAGACACAAGAAGTGGAACGATAATGTAAAAAGGGGAAAAGAAAATTGTGAAACTAATGGAAAATACGGTGGTAAAGGCCATTTGAGTTGTATTTGTTGTAGGTTTGAAATGGTGATTTAAGTCAAGAAGGGGAGTGTTGAATTGGCTATTTAAAACTTTTTCAAAAGCATAAAACTCTTTTCAATTGAATCAAATAGACTAGAAAGTTAGAATGGAAAAGCTGCAAACCAATACACTTTCAATCAGTCAAAAAAATAAAATAGTAGACTAATTTGTTCTTGAGATATGAAACATTCGATAAAAGGAAAGGTCCTACCGGGAGTCGAACCCAGGTCACTGGATTCAAAGTCCAAAGTGCTAACCACTACACCATAGAACCTTTATTTAATACAAAAATGATATTTGAACACCTTTTGTTGACTCACTTTTGAAACTGGAAAGTTAGAATGGAAAAGTTGCAAACCAATACACTTTCAATCAGTCAAAAAAATAAAATAGTAGACTAATTTGTTCTTGAGATATGAAACATTCGATAAAAGGAAAGGTCCTACCGGGAGTCGAACCCAGGTCGCTGGATTCAAAGTCCAGAGTGCTAACCACTACACCATAGAACCTTTATTTAATACCAAAATGATATTTGAACACCTTTTGTTGACTTACTTTTGAAACTTTTGATGTGTCACCTCACTTTCATTTTTTATTTTTATTTTTTGATTTTTCTATTCAAAGGTCACACAAGTGGTATTGGAGCCAAAATATTTTGTGTTTGTGGAGGAACCCCAATGCTTGTGTTCTTTGGCTGAGAAAACTGATTTGAACGAAAAGAAAAACATGGCATCTGGTTTGTTTTCTCCACGGAAATTAGTGGTTTTGTGAGTGTGCTTGTTTGTTCATCCTTTCTTCCATTCTGTTGTTCATCTTTGTTGAGATATCCAAAGGCATTCGCGCGTTTGTCATTAGTTTTTTAACAAGTAAGTTGTATATGGGTTGTATCGTTCGATGTGTGGGCAATTATTTTGTGGGTGATTGTGTGGTTTTTGTTTCATTGTTGTGGCTGATTATGGGTTGGTATACAAATGTGGTGTGCGTATGCATGTTTTGGTTAATTTGATAGTGTGTCTGGCTGATTTTTATGTGTTGATGATTATTTTTTGTTATTTTTAAATTTTTGGTTGGCATACCTTTTCCACAATAGATCTCTATTGTTTTTGGTTCTCATCATAGTTCAACTGTAAAATAAAATCACCACTTACTTGGATTGGATTATTCATTACCAAAAATGAAGTGGTTGTTGTTGTCATGCACAACTAGGAACTTACGTCAAATTAAATAGGAACCTACGATAGATTTTTTCAACAAGTTTTTCAAGTTTTGGTAGACCAAGATTTTTGACAACATACCTCCACTGTTTTTTGTTTCCTTCAAAGTTATACTTTAACATAAAAGCACTCGTTACATAGTATTGGAAAATATAATTGGGCTGGATTAGTTTACATTGATTTTGATTTTTATTGTTGTAGTTTATTTTATAGGATAATGTGTGACTATTTTTGTTTTTGTGTATGTTTTTGTTATGGTCTTGATCATTTGCTCATTTGCCACACTAAGTTCAATGTTGCAAAGACAAAGTTTCCACAATTGTTGCATTAAATGAACGTCAAAGTGAGTGATAGTGTTATTAAAAGTGCTTTTGATAAAGATGTGATTAGTATTCACAATGTTGATTTGGTTTCTTTAAGTTTGATTTTGGTTTCCCTTAATAATTTGTGTTGTTATTTGCATGATGTTTTGGTGTCCAACAAAGAACTTTGTCATGATGTTGTCAAAAATACATTAGAACAAAATATTAAAGAGAAGAAAAACCTTCAACATGTTATAGAGCATTAAGACCTTTTAAACGTCGTTTTAAAGGTTCTTTGTGCCATTTAGAACAATTGTTTGTAGAAAGAAGAAAACAACAGGCAAACGATGATGATGATGATTTCGGTGCAAAGGTTAATGACTCTTCTTCTGCAACAAAATACAACAATTTTTGTGATGATGGTACGACAATTGAAGATGACGACGCTAGACAACATAGCAATATGTATGACTATATGAAGGCACAACCTCGAATGTGGTTCAAGAGTCATGGGATAAGAAATCTATTTGCTAGATATGGGAAGAAAAGGAACCCAAATTAGTTTGATAGGTTTATGATTGTTGTAAACTTCAGTACATGTATAGATTGATAGTAATTGTTAGAGTTGTTGTATGACTAAAAAACTTTTGTATTAACCATATTTTCGTATAACATAGTAATACATGTATATTTTGGTTTATTCATTTGTGATTACATTTGTCAAATTGTTGTCCACGTAGAAAATTCTTAATGTGTAGTTGTAGAAGTAGTTGTATGTTGTGTAATGTGCGACTGTATTATTCAAGATGTGTAGCGCAACTCTCCACATAAATTGTTTATGCTTCCCACGTAAAGCAATAAATTGTTTGTAATCAGTAATCCACTGAAGGTCCATAATCTTCAAGAACATTTTGCCTTTAGATGTTGCATCTGTCTAGTATCCATTCACATATTCACTAGGCTTCCTATATATTCTCGACAACTGATGTGGCATTTTTTGGGATACCAGTGAAGACAATTCATTACCTTGGGTTCATAACAACTTCGAAGTAATTACTATAGTCTATTTGATGTACATCTAAGATGGTTTGTGTAATTTTCAAAGTTTTAAAAATCCCTTTCAAAAGGTCCTTTGCAGCTCTCCACATAGTTGCACTAGGGTTCTCAGGTTCTCACATATGTTTGACAACTGTTGTGGCATTTATTTCGCATCCAAAAGAACGAAAGGGAAACCACAATCACAATTAGCCATGAAATCGTCATATGTGAATCGAACGATACAATGCACGCACAACACACCCACAAAAATTCGAACGAGAAACGCACGAATGCCTTACCAATTTATGAACGAAGATAAAGACAGTAGATGAACCACTAATGGAAGAAGGAGAAGGAGAAGATGAATTGAACGAACACACAAGCACACTCTAAAACCACTAAATGTCGTGGAGTAGATGAAGGAGATTATGCCCTGCTTTTTACCGTTTTCAAATATGTTTTCTCTGCCAAGACAAAAGCTTTTGGCTTTTTTTTGCCAAAGATGAAATATTTTGCCTTCAATACCACACGTGTGAGTGATAACAATGTCATGAAACATTCAAATTAATACTATTTATCTGTAACAACTTCAGTATTATTAAGAAAGTAGTCAAAAGATTAGAATGGATAAAGTCAACCCCAAGTCATCTCCCAACGAACACGGAATTGATTTTTGACAAATTAGTTCCTGTAAAATTATACAAAAGGGGTTAGTTAAATAATATTGGAAAACATATTAGAAGAATATAAAGTTAAAAAGATATAAAAACAATGATACAGAAAATATATTGATTCCACTACTTTTTCAAAATAGATTCATCATCGATTATATAAAAATTATTGTTCAATTAATTGTTGTTGTAGATTTACAAATTAATAAATGTAAATTCTCAATTAATTTTTTGGCATTCTCACTATTAACCAAAGTACATTCTCAATTAAAAGTAAGAACTTTGTAGACTAATCATAGTAACTTTAACCAAAGTACATTCTCAATTAAATATTATTATGCATAATCATGTCTATTCTTTTACCTTTAATATCAAGAAAAAAACTAATTAATAAAAGTACATTCTTAATTAATTATAGTTAAAGTTGTCATCCCTAATCAAAGTACATTCTCAATCATTGGCAAAAACTCATTCAATCACATGAAAGTTTCTAAATTTAATCAAAGGACATTCTCAATTAAAATTAAAAACCCTTGAATTCATATGATTGATATGTTATGTAGATTTAACACAATGCTAACTTGCTACAATGTAAAAGTCATTGCTTTTACTTGATTCAGATATAATAGACATAGAAAAATATAAATCACAACAATAATCAAATGAACAAACCAATTATTGCATTCTAACCTTAGAATTCATAATGCAATTACAGGGAAACCAACATTTGAAGCTTAACACTCCATGAAATCAAAATACAAATAAAAGAAGAAGGGGGAGAGAGAATAGAATTAGGCCCCCTAAAGGGTTCCTAAACTCCGAAGTTTCAAGCTACACCTTTTTTTCGTCCCATTGATCTCTTTATATAGGACTTGGACTAGACTTTTCTATTGTTAATCTTTCATCTGCTGATGCAACATCTTCCAAATAATTAACAGATTTTATCAATTTTAAAAATATTTGGAAGATATTCTCAGTTGATATTATCTGATTAATTATCTAAAAATATCTAAATAATTAGCAACAATTAAATTTTGCCCAAAAATCTAATCCAGCCCTTGCGATCTTGATTTGCAGAGAAATTCAAAAAGATGAATAATTCCATTTAAGACCTCTTTTTTACCAGACTTTGACCATACTTGCAATTTTTTACCAACTTTGACCAGACTTTAGATATTTGACCTTTTGATTGTCCAGTGAGGGAGGGATTGACATGTGTCAGAGCGCTCTCACCCCCATAAGTGTTTCTTGCTCCACCATGGGTTGCAAGTACGTGAACAAAGTGCAACTTTGATTGGTTTGATGCAGATCAACGTTTGTGGTGAAGGCATTGTTTTTGCGGTGAGGATGGCATCCTCGTGGTGTTTACAACGTCATGGTGGTGAGGCACGATCTAGACTCGGGGAACACGATTAGAATTTTTATCATTTTAGTTCTTATTTTATTTTATTTTTTATTATTTTTATTTTTGTTTATCACTAACATTTTCTCCTTTATTTTTTTCTGACATTTATCTTCTTTCTTTTGTTATTTTAACTTTTTTAAGCATAATTTTTGTTTGAGGAATTTTGTTGGGAAATTTGTGAAACTAGTTGGGGAAGGTTTTGGCTAAGGAAAGATAAGGTACTTAAGTTGTCCACAGATATGGACCTCTCTTTCCTGGAAGTCTACTCAACAAGCTTTCAACTTATTTCTTTTCAGAAAACCTTTTTCAAAAATGCAAAATAGTTTTTAATATGAAAATAATCAACCGTGTGATTTTCAAATGAACTATGATTACTATCCGCAACAACCATATGATCCATATGATTATCAGCATCAAATTTTCACACCTACTTCTACAGCTGATAATAAGTAGGTTAATTAGACACGACAACATGCACCACAACAAGAAGTTGTAGGAACCAATGGATCATCCTATAGGAAAATTGTGTTATTAATGGATGGACTGGGAGAGTTGATAACATTGTCGTGAAACAATCAAATTAATACTACTTATTTATAACAACTTCAGTATTGTTAAGAAAGTAGCCAAAATATTAGTATAGATAAATTCAACCCTTAGTCGTCTCCCAACGAACACCATATTGACTTATACCAAATTAGTTCTTATAAAAACTATATAAAAGAGTTAGTCAAATAAAATTGGGGAAAATAATAGAAGAAGATAAAGATAAAAAGATATAAAAAAAACAATGATAAAGAAAATAGATTGATTCCACTGCTGTTTCAAAATAGATTCATCATTGGTTATCTAAAGATTATTGCTCAATTAATTATTGTTGTAGATTTTCAAATTAATCAATGTAAATTCTCAAATAATTTTTGTTGGCGTTCTAAATATTAACCAAAGTAAATTGTCAATCAAAAGTAAGAACTTTGTAGATTAATCATAGTAAATTTAACAAAAGTAGATTCTCAATTAAATATTACTATCCTTAATCGTGTCCATTCTTTTACCTCTAAAATCAAGCAAAAAGCTAATTAACCAAAGTACAGTTTTGATTAATTCTAGTTAAAGTTTTCATCTCTAATCAAAGTACATTCTCGATCATTGGCAAAAACCCAATCAATCACATGAAAGTTTATAAATTTAATCAAAGTACATTCTCAATTAAAATTAAAAACCCTTGAACTCATATGATTAACATGTATATAGATTAAAACATCTTACTAATTAGCTACAATGTAAAAATTATTACTTTTACTTGATTAAAAGGCAAAAGACATAGATGAAAATAAATCACAACAAGAATAAAAAAACAAACAAATTTATTCATTCTAACTTCAAAATTCATAATGAAATGACAATGGAACCAACCCGAGAAGCTTAACCCTCCATGAAATACAAAATAAAATAAAAACAAAAGAAGAAAGTAGAGATGGAGGATGCAATTAGGCCCCCTAAAGGATTCCTAAATTTCGAAGTGCCCAGCTTCCTTTTTTCTCTGCTTCCCCCTAGGTCTCTTTATATATGACTTGGACTGGGCTTTTCTGTTGCTAAAATCTCTCAAATATCTTTAAAATAATCATAAATATAATTTATCTTTATAGTTGTTATGAATATCTACAAATATTTGGGGAGATATAGCTAGTTTTAAAATTATTTGACAAATATAGTTGGTTGATAATATCAATATCTGATATAATTAAATTAATTAATTACTTAAAGATATATGATAAATTGTCACCAACTAATATTTGCATTAATTTTCCAAATCAGCAATTTGTAATCTCCTCCAATTATCTTTCAAATAATCCAATATCTTCAAGAAATATCTGTTTGTTGTTGATATCTAAAAAGATTTAAGAAGATCTTGTCATATTTAAAAAGATTTGGTAGTTATTATCTTTTGATATTTTATGATATAATTAAATAAGATAATTATTTAAAAATATAAAATAAAATATCTAAATATATATATTTTCCCATATTATATTTTATCATCAATATTTGTGAATTATTAAAGCCTATTTTCTAACAAAAGATAGAGAAATCGCAAGGTCCAATTTTTGTTGCTCATTCCCTCTTCTTGGCGTAGTCAAACTTCTTCCATTTTTCATGTTTTTCTTGCCTTCTTCATGTAAGCTTGACTTGCATTTTTTATTTTTTGATAATTTCCTATTTCTGGATTTATCCTTAAGGTGTCATGAAATTTTAATCAATTTATTTCCACACCTCCATGAGCTCAACTTAGTTGCAACTGCACTAACACACCTCCAATAATATACAAAAAACAATTATACAACTAAAAAACTATTTTTAACATATTTTTGCATCTCATGCTCAATAAACCCAATGATAAGAAATTTCAATTAAATCAATCTTTTAAGAACAAAATTCAATTAAATCTCCAAAATTAAACATTAAATGAGGGCATAAATATTTGAGTATTATGATGTTGGACACTTGGCAATCTCTGATTTGAGAGATTGTCAGAGTGAGGATTGCCACATGTCAGCATCCGAATGGGGTTGAATTTTGAGTGGAAGGAAGGGTAAAAGTTAGTAAAAATAGGGAGTGTAGGACAAATTTTGCATGGGTCATTTGAGAAGGTGAGTGTATCAGTAAATTAGGGGGTGCATTTAGCTCCCAATTTAATTGTTTTCAAAATTTACTAATTTTGACTTTATTTTGTAAGTTGAAACAATCTAATTCCACACCTTTACTAATTCAATTTAACTTCAGCTGCATCACCAAACATAAACGTTAGAACATTCAAGTATAATTTATCCAACTAAAAAACATTTTTTAAGCTATTGTTGTCCAATAAACTCAATGGATCCAATTATTAGAATTGTCAATTAAATCACTAATTAAACACACAAATTCAATTAAATACCTAAAACTATAAATTAAATAAAGAAAAAAATGCGCTCATAAATGAGCAAAGCAAAGAAAAATCGAAAAATGAAATCTGAAAATGAAAACACCATAACACGTAAGTTTTACCTTTCTACCCTTGCTTTTAGTTACCTTGTATTCTAGAAATATTTAAACTCTTTTTGTAGAGTTTTCTCGTCAGTTTTTCAATCAATACATTTTTCTTTCTTTCCTATGCTTTTCTGTTTCTCTGATCTAATATGGTATCAGTTTGCAACCCTACCTTCCGCATCTAGTTTTTTTTTCTTTTCTTTCCCTGTGTTCTTCTTGGCTTCTCCTGTCGTCGTCAATCCTCCTACCGCTGTCCCAGTCTTGGATCCCCATGATCCTCTCTTCCTTCATCATGGTGATCATCCAAGCCAGAGTCTTGTTTCTACGCCTCTAAATGGTGACAACTTTGGTTCTTGGAGGCGCACAGTCACCATTGCTCTTGAATCGAAAAACAAAATGGGTTTCGTTGATGGATCCCTTCCCGAACCCACCGACCTAACCCACTTTTCTTTGTGGAAAAGAAATGATAGCATAGTGCGTTCTTGGCTTCTTAATTCAGTAATGAAAGAAATCGCAACCAACATCATCTACTCTTCTACCGCTGCCATCTTATGGGAAGATTTAAATTCTCGATATAGGCAAAACAATGGTCCTAGGGTTTTCCAGTTGAAGAAAGCGATTTTCTCTTGCCAACAAGGCTCAATGTCTATAAGTCAATACTTTGCCATGATCAAAAGTCTCTGGGAAGAATTGGGTGATTTTCAACCATCTCCTTCCTGCACTTGCGGTGGCGTTAAACCCTTGATCAACTATCTGCAGTCTGAGCATGTCATGTCCTTTTTAATGGGCCTCAATGACAATTTTTCCCAAATCAGCGCTCAAATTCTTCTAATGGATCCTATTCCTTCAATTAGCCGTGTGTATTCTCTTGTGGTTCAAGAAGAAAAACGACAAGAGGTTGGTGTTCTAACACAACAATCTTCACAAATTGCTTTTGCTATTCCTCAATCCCAAAACAAACCACAACAATCTAGTTCCACAAAGAAAGAGCGACCAAGATGTAGTTACTGTAAGATTCTTGGTCATACTGAAAACAAGTGCTACAAGAAACATGGATATCCAGCCGGATACAAGAAACCCAATTCTGATGTTCACCAAGTCACGGATCTCAACAAAGGAGTGACCCCAATGCAGCTTACTAAGGCTCAATATGATCAACTCCTAATTCTTCTTCAGAATCGGTAGCACCTGTTGGTTCTTCCCAGCAACCACATCCTTCTAATTCACCTAAAGACGGTATGTATAGTTTCTCCTTTTTTAAAAATTTAGCTTTCACCACATATCCAAATAAAGGAAATTCCTCTGTCTGGATTCTTGATTCAGGAGCGACTACCCACATTACATGTTCTTTGGATAATTTTATTTGCTTTAGTACTTTAGAAAATCAATCTGTATATCTTCCTACTGGGAATGTTGTTCCTGTTAAAGCCATTGGCACGGTTAAGTTAAATGATCATATCATTCTTCATAGAGTTTTATTCATACCAGATTTTAAAGTCAACCTTATCTTTGTAAGTTCTCTCACTCAATTTACACAAAACAAGATTTTATTTGACAATTGTTCTTTTGCCATACAGGATCCCCAGGCATCGAAGGTGATTGGCAAGGGTAACATCCTGGATGGCCTCTATATTTTTCAAAATACCTTCAATAAACTTTGTAGCACTTTGTTGCCTTCTTCTATTAATCTTGTTGACAATATGCATACGTATACGAATACTTTGAAATGGCACTATAGATTAGGCCACTTATCTGATGACATTCTTAGATTGATTCATGGTTATAAAAATCTGCATTTGCCTAGTATTTTTTCTTGTAAAACTTGCAGTGTATGTCCCTTAGCTAAGCAAAAATGTCTTCCCTTTACTTGTCATAATCACTTCTCTGATGCCTGTTTTGATTTAATCCATTGTGACATTTGGGGACCCTTTCATACCCCTACTTATGGCAATCATCGTTTTTTTCTTTCAATAGTTGATGATCATAGCCGTTTTACTTGGATTTTTTTACTACAATCTAAGCAACAAGCCTTTGTTTATATTAAAAAAAAATTCCAATTTGTTAAAACTCAGTTTCAGAAATCCATAAAATGCTTAAGAAGTGATAATGCAAAGGAATTTTTGCTAACTGATTTTCTCGCCTCTGAAGGAACTTTGCATCAATTCTCATGTCCTTATACACCAGAACAAAATTCTATTGTAGAAAGAAAACATCAACATTTGTTAAATGTGGCTAGATCTTTGTTATTTCAGTCTAATGTTCCTATTGTCTTTTGGGGTGACTGCATTTTAACTGCTACATATATCATCAATAGGATACCATCTCTTGTTTTAAATAATTGCAGCCCTTATCAAATTCTTTACAATATTGCTCCTGACTATTCCAACTTTAAGATTTTTGGGTCTTTATGTTATGCTACTACCCAGAAACATGAAAGACAGAAGTTTAGTCCTAGGGTTGAACCTACTATTTTTATTGGTTATCCTACTGGGGTCAAAGGTTATAAGTTGTATGGCCTTGAATCTGGAAAAATTATTATCTCTAGAAATGTGATTTTTCATGAAAATAGTATGCCTTTTATCATGCAACATCACCACTCTACATCAAAATTAAATCAGACTAGTGACCCTTTTATCCATACTGTTGTTCCTCTGCAAATGATTTTTCTCCTGCCACAAACTTTTTTCAACCACCAAGCTGAAAACAGTCATCCTTCTCATAATGACAATAATGATTTGACTTATCAACCTAATATTCCTAGAAGATCTTCTCGCAACATTCATCCTCCTGCTTATTTAAATGAATATATTGTTTCTATACCTAACTTGCAGTCATCTAATTCTATATATCACTCCATTTCATATGATAAGCTTTCTACTGCATACCGCAATTTTGTTGTGCAAATCAGCAACATTTATGAACCAACATATTATCATCAAGTTGTTCGTTTCCCTGAACGGCAAACTGCTATGGATAAAGAGCTTGAAGCAATGGATACTAATCACACATGGGATATTGTTCCTCTACCTAAAGACAAAAAGGCCATCAGCTATAAGTGGATTTACAAGGTAAAATATAATGTTGATGGTACCTTAGCCAAAAGAAAAGCTAGACTTGTAGCACGTGGGTTTACACAAGAAGCAGGTATTGATTTCCTTGACATTTTCTCTCCTGTTGCTACTATTACTACTGTACGCGTTCTTTTATCTTTGGCTGCCATTAAACAATGGAATTTTTCAGCTAGATGTACAAAATGCTTTTCTGAATGGCTATATAGATGAAGAGGTATACATGAAAATACCACAAGGCTACAAGACCCCACAAAATGCTAATGGTAATCTTGTTTGTCGGTTGAATAGATCTTTGTATGGCTTAAAGCAAGCATCTCGACAATGGTTTAAACATTTTTCTACATCACTAAAATGTCATGGTTTTATACAATGCACTAGTGATTATTCTCTTTTCCGTTATGGTGAAGAAAACAACATAGTTTTTTTGCTAGTATATGTCGACGATATCATTCTTGCAGGACCAAACACAGATTGTTTAACCAGCTGCCAAAACATCCTTCAGAATCTTTTCAAGTTCAATGTTGTAGGAGATCTGAATTTTTTCCTTGGGCTTGAAATTGCAAAATCCAAACAAGGCATCAATCTATGCCAAAGGAAGTATATCATCCAACTCCTACAAGATACTGGTTTTCTTAATGCCAAATCTGTTGTTATCCCAATGGATCCCAATCTACATTTGACCTCCACATATGGTGACTTATTGCCTTATCCTTCTGCATATAGACGACTACTAGGCAGACTCATGTACATTTGTATCTCTCGACCTGACATTTGTTTTGTTGTCAACAAGCTCAGCCAGTTCATGAACCAGCCTCGGACACCGCATCTTCTTGCAATTCATCAGATTCTCTGCTACTTGAAGGCCAATCCTGGACAAGGGCTTCTTTTCTCTTCTCAATCTAGTTTCACCCTTAGTGCTTATGTGGATGCTGATTAGGGCAGCTGTTTAGACAGCAGAAAATCCACCACTGGTTTTTGTATCTTCATGGGTGATTCTCTCCTTACTTGGAAATCAAAAAAATAGCCTACCGTCTCTAGATCTTCAACAGAAGCTGAATACAGGGCTATTGCTTCTATCACTTCAGAGTTACTTTGGCTCAAGCAACTCCTCAGGTTCTTTGACCACCAACCGCAAAAGGTTCTTCTTTTATGTGACAATGTTTCTGCCATTCATCTATCATCAAATCATGTTTCACATCAGAGGTCTAAACACATAGACATTGATGTCCATTTTGTGAGAGAACACGTGGAATCTGGTTTCCTAAGGCTTATCCACGTAAAGTCACATCAGCAAGTTGTAGATCTCTTCACTAAAGCCTTACCACATCAAAAGTTTGCACCGCTCATCAACAAGTTGGCTCTCCAAAACATTTTTGCTCCAACTTGAGGGGGGCTTTTACCTTTCTACCCCTGCTTTTAGTTACCTTGTATTCTAGAAATATTTAAACTCTTTTTGTAGAGTTTTCTCGTCAGTTTTCCGATCAATACATTTTTCTTTCTTTCCTCTGCTTTTCTGTTTTTCTGATGTAATAGTAAGGAATGTAAAATATAGTAAAGAAAAAGTTAAAATATAATTTTCTTATTGATAATCAATTCTCGCTCCATTGATTCCTTCTCCACTCGGATATTTTCCATATCAAAAATATCAATCGATATGTTTCTATTAAAGGAAATTTTATAAAATTTCTTAAAATAATATTATATATATATATATATATATTAATAACACAAATTATTTATAGGACCATATAACTTTTTTTTCTTAAATTATTTTACTATTTTACCTATTTGATTTGATTTAAAACTTTAATACCGTGAAATTATTTTATTCATTTACCATGTATTTTGTAATCGATTTTCGCTCTCTGGTATGTTTGTTTCCGCACATAGAAAATTTGTAAGTGCAGAAATGTAAAGAAAGTTAAAAGAAATTAAGGCAATAAAGTATGAAAAACAAAACAAAATTCTTTCTTGAACTTTCTTCTCTCATATGAGAAGATTCGAGGAGAAAGTATGCTTCTTTTTAACTCTTACATTAAAAATCAATTTCATAATTATTAAGTAAATAAATCTATTTGACTAAAATCAAATGAAATATGATAAATCAAATAATAATAATAATAATAATAATAAAATATATAACAATAGCGTTAATAAAATAAATAATAAAAATAATAAAATAAGTATAAATAATAAATATAATAATAATAAGGCTTAAATACCTTTTTGGTCCTCATTTTCGTAGTGTTTGTTGTGGATGGTCCTCATTTTGACAGAATGTTTAAAATGGTCCTCATTTTTACCGAATGTTTAAAATGGTCCTCATTTTCGCAATTTGTGTTTTATTTGGTCCTTTTTTTATGTTTAAATCATTAACGGAGCATTGTACAGGTGACACAGTTTGTATTAGGGTGTGTTACGTGTACTATAGGTGGATCTCCTGAAGCAGATTGGTATGAAGTCCTCAACATTAACATTGATGAAATTCATTGCTGCAATAGCATGGCAGCAAGGGATAGCAGTCAAAAGCCATTTCCTACAACTGCAATGTTGAACATCCACATTCACTGTGTACTTATCTCTAACCATGAATTTCATCAATGTCAACGCTGAGGACTTCATATCAATCTGCTTCAGGTACCTACAAAGAAATATATTAATTCACCATCTTTCCAGTCAATGGTGTAGTCTTATGGAAAAGAACTCCCTACCCTGACGTCCATCCACCACATAAGAGGATCTTACCAAGAAGACCCAATAAAAATTAACGTTAATTAGCCATATGTACAGTACACGTAACACACCCTAATACAAACCGTGTGCCACCTGTACAATGCTCCGTTAATGATTTAAACGGCGTACAGAAAAAAGACCAAATAAAACATGAATTGCGAAAATGAGGACCATTTTAAACATTCGGTAAAAATGAGGACCATTTAAAACATTATGTCAAAATGAGGATCATCCGCAACAAACACTACGAAAATGAGGACAAAAAGGTATTTAAGCCTAATAATAATAATAATAAAATAAATAAATATAATAATTACTTGCCATTGATGTAGAAATTCTCATTCTCAGAACAAAACTCTGTGTTACCTTGTCTTTGCGTACGATCATTTGCGTGTCACCCACCAACTTTCAAGTTTTTCCACATCTCCAATGACATCTCTAGCACTAGCTAGCTACCATATTTCCAAAGGAAACTAAACCCTAATTGTAATTATCCCAAATATGCACAAAATGTATTCTACTTGGTAAGTTTAGGTTAACCTAAAGCCGTTTTTATACATGACTAACCAATTATTAGGTTATAATAACGTCCCTAACTATATTTTTATAGAAAAAAAGGTTATTACTAAGAGATAAGACATTTACCTCCAAATGTGAAGAAGTTTCTAACCCACACTACTGTGAAGACGACACAAGATTGGTAGTTAGCTGGAGAGGAAGTTGACAACGAAAATGTTGAAGAATGAAGGAAGTCTCAGCACGCAAAAACTGCAAGAGAAAATAAAAAATAAGGTTAAAATACATTTTTTGTCCCAATTTTTGTCAAGTTTTTTCAAATAAGTCCTAATTTTGGTTTCGTGTTCAAATAGGTCCCAATTTTCGTCAATTTTGTTCAATTAGGTTCTTTTTTGCTAACACCGTTTAAATCATTAACGGCCATGAGAGTGACTGCCACGTGTCACTTCATGGTTTTTTTAAATTTTTTGAATTTTTATTTTTATTTTTTGAATTTTTTTTGAATTTTTTTTAAATTTTTTTTAAATTTTTTTTAAATGGACACGTGTCAACCCAGAAGCGTGCCACGTGTCACTTCGTGATTTTTTTGAATTTTTTATTTTTTATTTTTTTATTTTATTTTTGAATTTTTTTGAATTTTTTTTAAATGTCCACGTGTCAACCCAGTAGTGTGTCACGTGTCAAAGTCAATATTCTATATTCAATTTGGTCCCTATATTTGTTATTTTTGTTCAATTAGGTTCCAATTTTTGTTAACATTAACCAATTTGGTCCCTATCGAAGATGTGACCAAATTTAATTTTTATATCAAAGTTATAATGATGTGAATTTTAATATATTATATAAAAATATTTAATAAAAAATGTGAATTTTAATATAAAAATTAAATTTGGTTTTAATTTGGAGAGGGACCAAATTGGTTAATGTTAACAAAAATTGGGACCTAATTGAACAAAAATAACAAATATAGGGACTAAATTGAATTTAAAACATTGGCTTTGACACGTGGCATGCTACTGGATTGACATGTGGACATTTAAAAAAAATTCAAAAAAATCACGAAGTGACACGTGGCACACTCCTGGGTTGACACGTGTACATTTGAAAAAAATGTAAATTTTTTTAAAAAAAATTTAAAAAAATTAAAAAAATAAAAATAAAAATAAAACAAATTCAAAAAAACCACGAAGTGACACGTGGCAGTCACTGTTCATGACCGTTAATGATTTAAACGGTGTTAGCAAAAAAGGACTCAATTGAACAAAATTAACAAAAATTGGGACCTATTTGAACACAAAACCAAAATTAGGACTTATTTGAAAAAATTTGACGAAAATTGGGACAAAAAAGGTATTTTAACCAAAAAATAACTTTAGTTTTTTAATTCCTTATGTAGTAATTTGAATTAGGATTTAAAAATAAATCTTTAATATTTTTAATGTATTTTAAATTTTATGTAAATATAAATTTAAAATAACTAATCATAATAATTATTATAACTCACAACCATATTTTATATTGTTTTTAATAATATTCACAAATCCAAATTAAACATTATAACTCTTAGAAGACAAATATCATGATTTTTCCTTATTCTTCTGAATAAGAAACAGTTGAGAGAAAACAAGAGAATTATCGAAAGGGAAACGATAATCGGAATTACATAAATTTGTCAATTTATGTAATTTTTGTTCAAAAGTGCTTTCATTAGGTAAAAAATCTCATACAACACGTTAATGTCTAACATGAACTTTTAAATAAATATATTTTTAATTATAACAATAAAAACTACTCATTGTTTTATATTAAATATAATATTTTAATGATACTAATTAGATAATAAATTTATAATAGTTATTTATTAAAATTTCTTTTTGTATAAATAATTTTTCAGTTTTTCTTAATTATAAGATTCAATGTTAAATCTTTTTCATTTTACAGTGATTAAAAATATAATTAAATCTTCATTGTTATTTATTTTGTGTTATTAGACAAAAAAAAATTGTAAAACACTATACTTATAATTCAAATTAGACAAATGTTTTAAGAAAATAAGTTACTCTACAATAAAATGAAAATGAATTATGCATATCATTGTAGACAAAAGAAGAAATTTCTCCTTAAATAAAAAGTAAGAGGTCCTACCGGGAGTTGAACCCAGGTCGCTGGATTCAAAGTCCAGAGTGCTAACCACTACACCATAGAACCCTTGCAAATTGATAAAATTTTTGTAAAATCTAAACTTCCAATTAGAGATAGCAAATAATGGGTATTGTCCGAACCCGTCTCTATTTTGACTGGAAATCTTCGACTTTTTCAATTAAGTATGGGGATGGGTATGGGGATGTATATATCTCCGCCACATCTTCCTCCCTATTTAAATTATTAAAACATTAATTAAGTAAGTAACCATATATATATATATATATATATATATATATATATATATATATATATATATATATATATTTCAGTTTTTTATTTCTTCTAATTATTTGGTTTGTCATGAAATTCATTTACATTTCCAATATATTTTTCATCTTATCATAACTTTGATGTAATTATGTTAAAATGATGTATGTCAATTAAAAAAAATTATGTTTCACATTTGATTATTTCTATTATTTTTTAATATTTTTATTTATTATATATTTTCCTTTAACATGAGAATGCTTAATACTCTCAATTTAATTGTTTAATAGCATAAACCTTTCATTTACTTGTAATAAAAAATTATTTACTTACTATTATTCATTTTTGTTTCATTTGAAGAATTTTTTTTGTTTCGCTAAAACAATTTTTGTTATTTCTCAACCATTGAGTATATATATTAATATTTGAAAATTTTTCTTAGATCTCTAAGGTATTTTTCATCTTATCATACCCTTAATTATACATTTATTTTTCTTTGTGCGATTTCTTTCAATAGTCTCTCAAATTATTTTTAAGACACACATTTGTTAATTTGTTAATTTTTTATATTTTTATTTGTTATTTATTTTCATCATGTAGAATACTATTTCGATATATTTTATTTAATTATTTTTTATTTTCTAACTTATTATCAATCATACTATAATTTTTTCACTATAAATAAATAACTTTTATTTACTACAATAAAAATTTAATGTAATTGTCATGAATATTTTTTTATCACCATCCAACATATATTAGAGTTCAAAAGATACAAGATCTATGTCAAGATTTTATTATTATGTTTATTACTTGTTCTTTGCTTCATTTTGATCAAGTGATGTATTATAACTTTTATTAGTGTATAAAAAAGAGATTTATAAGAATTTAAAAAATTGAAGTAAACAAACATTTAAAATGTATTTTAATTTAAATATTTGTTTTCCTTTTATATATTTTTAAATATTTTTAAATTTTATCAACTAGGTTTCATTAATGTTTGTAAATTTAATAAATATTTTAGTTCTCATCAAATTTTCTTTGGTATTTTAATCTAAAATATAAACAATTATAATTTATTTTAAAGTATTCGATATCGAACAAACAATCATCCTCGTAATATTGAATATTTGATAATATTATGTTTCATTTACGTAATTTTTTATTGTTGTATAAAAGTTAATTAAAATTAATATTGAAATATTAAAAAACGGGTATGGGTACGACTAAATTTAATTATTAATAATACTTTTAATTAGATAAGCAATATTTATTTTAAATATCTTACAATTTTTTTCTTTACACACCTCCACAGCATATTGTATACTAGACATCCAAATAACTTGTATGGAAAAACAAGACTTCGTAAGAGTCGCCGTCAAAACCTTTTCATTTTGTAAGTATTAGAAATATAATTAAACCTTATTTATTATTTATTTTTATTAGATAAAAGAAAGTAAAACACTCTATTAGATGAAATATTATATCAAATTTTAATATTAAACGGTACATCATATATGTTTAAACTCACCCCAACTTAATTTAAAGAATGAATCACTATTTATAGTATATCGAAAAAATTCGCTTCCAAAGTTACGACTAAATATAGAACAAACATTGCCTAAAATGAATAAACATTGAAAACCTTATTTCTTTGTTTAATTAGTATTTGATCCGTGCGTGCGCACGTTTTTTTTTTAATCTTGTGTTAAAAAAATAATTAAGTTTTATTGTATTTGAAAATTCATTATATAATGATATAGTTATATTTGATTATAAATATAATATTTAAGTTTAGAATTATATAATATAAAAAATTTAAATTTTAAATTTAGTGTATACTTTTATAATAATAATAATAATAAAAACTAAAATTTAACTACAAATATGCAGTATTATTTTAATATCGATTTCTTAAATTTAATATATTAGATCATACAATCCCGAATAATAACATGAAATATATATATAAAAATTATAGTTGAAATAAAATATAGATATATTATGCGTTAGAGATCTTATACAAAACAATAATAATAATATAATAATAATAATTTTATTATTATTTTTACTATTAAGAATAATAATAATGTAAAATAATAACAATTATAATAATAAAACTAAATATTTATTAATATTAATAAAAATAACAGTTATATTTATTTAAATAATAATAGTAGTAGAATAATATAGGCACATTGTTGATCACGAATTCAATACACAATGTTAGAAAATAATAATACTAATAATAAAAATAATAACAATGATGATGAAAATAATAATATTAATAATTATTATTGTTATTATTATTATTATTATAGTAATAATAATAATAAATAGTTTTAGTAATATCATTTAAATTTTTAAAGAAGGGTATATATTAAATTAACGGGAGGTGTACTACATTGATGCAATAATCAAAATTGGGTACTAAATTGAAACAAAGTTCAAAGTGGGTACCATTTTGAAATTTTTGAACCAAAATAGGTATGATCTGAGTAATTAAGCCTTAAAATTTATATTTAAACTTTTGAGTTATATATTAAATTAAAAAAAAACATGTATACACAAATCATTGTTAAAATAAAACATAGACATGTTATGCATTATGGATCCCGTACAAAACAAAACTACAAGACGAAGTTTATGTTAAATTTTGTTAAACAGAAACATAGATATAAAAGCTTAAACCAATATTTAAAATACGAAGTTAAACATAAATTATTGTAATCAAGAGTCATATA
>Ga0214543_1006715_pt1 | contig 20279 bp, 5 predicted proteins | sample CNSS2metaG_FD_160094 | JGI IMG/M metagenome (GOLD analysis project Ga0214543, IMG submission 160094) | Root nodule microbial communities from cowpea collected in UCLA plant growth center, Los Angeles, California, USA - CNSS2 | ecosystem: Host-associated > Plants > Roots > Nodule | place: USA...
ATTGGCTATGGTGAGGATGAATTTGGCTACAGGTTTTATGATCCTGTTGAGAAGAAGCTTGTTAGAAGCCGTGATGTACAATTCATGGAAGACCAGACCATTGAAGACATTGATAAGGTGGAGAAGACCACACCCGAGAAAGATAGTAATCTCACTGATGGTAATCCGATGAGGTTGCCCGCTCACAATTTGGAGAATGTTGAAACGGAAGCTCAAGACAATGAGCAACATGGTGATGTTGATGATCAACAGTTTGGAAGTGGAGTAGAGGTTCCAATTGATGATGCTCAAGAGGAACATGATGATGATGATGATCTTGGTGATATACCTGAATCACCTCAAGTCCAACTCAGGAGGTCTAATAGACAGAAACAACCTTCTATAAGGTATTCCTGTGATGAGTACATAACCTTGACTGACGGTGGAGAACCTGAGTGTTTTGAAGAGGCTTTGGATAGTGAAGAGAAGAAACAGTGGCTGGATGCAATGCAAGATGAGATGAAATCTTTGCATGATAATCACACTTACGACTTGGTGAAATTGCCTAAGGGCAAAAGGGCATTGGAAACTAGGTGGATTTTCAGGGTGAAACAAGATTCAAATTCTACGCTTCCAAGGTACAAGGCCAGATTAGTGGTGAAAGGTTTCAGACAGAAAAAGGGTGTTGATTTCAATGAGATTTTCTCACCTGTGGTGAAAATGTCATCCATCAGAACTGTGCTAAGTTTAGCTGCTACTCTTGATTTGGAGGTTGAGCAGATGGATGTGAAGACAACTTTCCTTCATGGTAATTTGGAGGAAGAGATATACATGAAGCAACCTGATGGTTTTCTTGTTAAAGACAAGGAAGATTATGTGTGTAGACTAAGGAAAAGTCTATACGGTTTGAAGCAGGCCCCAAGGCAGTGGTATAAAAAGTTTGAGTCTTTTATTTGTGAGCAAGGTTACAAGAAGACTACTTCTGATCATTGTGTCTTTGTTAAAAGTTTTTCTAATGATGACTTTATTATCTTGTTATTATATGTTGATGACATGCTTATTGTTGGGAAAGATATTTCCAAAATTGATAGGTTAAAGAAGACACTTGGCGAGTCTTTTGCCATGAAAGACTTGGGAGCTGCTAAAAGGATTCTTGGCATACATATCTCACGTGATAGGAGAGAAAATAAGATTTATCTATCATAAGAGCAATACATTAGGAAGGTGTTGCAGAGATTCCAGATGGAAAATGCTAAAACTGTGAGTACTCCTCTTGCTACTCATTTTAAACTGAGTGTTAAACAAAGTCCTTCAAATGAAGTTGAGAAGACCAATATGAGTAGAGTTCATTATGCATCTGCGGTGGGCAGTTTGATGTATGCGATGGTGTGTACAAGACCAGATATTGCACATACTGTTGGTACATTTAATCGATTTTTGTCAAACCCAGGTAGAGAGCATTGAAATGCTGTGAAATGGATTTTTAGGTATCTTCATGGTACAGTTAATATGAAGCTTTGTTTTGGAGGTGATAAACCTACTTTGATGGGTTACTCAGACTCAAATATGACTGGGGACATTGATTCCAGAAAGTCCACTTCGGGCTATTTGATAAAGTTTGCAGGGGGAGCTGTGGCTTGGTAATCAAGACTATAGAGGTGTGTAGCATTGTCTACTACAGAGGCAGAGTTCATTGCTATTACTGAAGCATGCAAGGAGTTGTTATGGTTGAAGAAATTCTTGCAGGAGTTTGGTTTTAGGCAAGACAACTATTCATTGTTCGTTGATAGCCAAAGTGCTATCCATCTTGGTAAAAATCCAACTTTTCATTCTAGATCCAAACATATTGATGTGAGGTATCATTGGATACGTGATGCTTTGGATGATAAGTTGTTGGAGTTGGAAAAGGTTCATACATATGATAATGGTGTTGATATGATGACTAAAGCATTGCCAAGAGGGAAGTTTGAAGTTTGTTGTGAGATCGCCGGTTTGGCGGTTATCTCCACATGGTTGTGAGGGGGAGATTTGTTGGGTATTGGGCTCCCTTCCTATGTGGAGAAAAGGCCCAAAATTTGAGAAGCTCATGTCTCACTTAACCTAGTGGAGAGGGGGCTATAAAATATATAGAGAGGCAGAACAATAGAGTCAGAACACACTGAGAGCCCTAACACATAGAGGGAGAGGTAGAAGGAAAAATTCTGTTCACGTTTTTCACATAGCTGTCACCGTAGAATCGGCGCTGCGGATTCGTTAACCGTTGGATCAGGCTGAAATTTTTACAGCAGGTTCGGGACTCATTGCTCTTCATTCTGACCGGTTGGATCGTTGTTACGAGCTCTAAGTTGGGAGATATTAATTTCGCACTGCAGCAGTGATTTTTAGAGGTTTTTCTCTCTTGTTCTTCTCTATTTGAAAGCTTTGTTGCTTTGTTATTTGGTTGGATGTTGGCACTAATTTGTGCTATTGATTGAGACTCTTTTGTACTCTTGTTGATAATAGTAAAGCTATTTCTTTGGTCTGGACGACTCGTGGTTTTTACCCTTGATTTGAAGGATTTTCCACGTTAAAAATCTTGGTGCCTTTATTTGTACTTTTGATGATCTATTATTGCTGCTATTTGATTATTGCTCCTCATAGATTATTGCAAGTTAGGGAAAATTACATCCGCTGCATTATCTGGTATATTGTTTGTGTTATTGTTTTCCCCATCAACTAAAGATAAAATATAAATATAAATATGAGAATCCTTTTCAAATGGTTAAAGATTATAATATGTTCATTTTGCTAATGACTTTTATTTAAATAAATTATATATATATATATATATATATATATTATATTTCAGGTTTCGATAATTAGACTACACTAAACATTTTTATAAATATGCAATTGTGTTCCTCATCAAATTTTAATAATTGATTTAGTTTTTATTTTTATATATGAATCGGAAAATATATGAGATGTAAGCAACAGTCACATCATCAACTACATTCTCTTTATGACATGTACTATTATTATTATTATTATTATTAATTTTAAGTTGTTGCATATGTTAATATATATATATATATATATATATTTATTTATTTATTTCATGCTCAATTAAATTATAAGTTTATAATAAATTTAAATATATTTTTCAATAATTTTTTTTATTTTATTGAGTATTTAAAATTTTAACTTTTTATTGACTCATTAGTATTTAATATTTATGTTAAGAAAATGATATGATTATTATTTTGTCATTCCATCCTACATCATATATTATTTTTATAATTTTATAATGATCACTTAATATATTTTAAATTTTAGCTGCTATAAATTTTCTTTTTTCAATTAATCGTCAATAAATTCCTTAATTTTGTCGACAATTTTTTCATCCAAAGAATTTCGACCATTTGTTTGTCTCCCTCCATCTCCTAGAGTTCCTTAACAACACATTCTCTGGTGACATTTCAGTAAATTTTTCATTCAAATCTCAACTTCAACTCATTAACATCTTCTACAATAAATTTAGTGGAAGAATACTTGACTTAATAAGAATGATGCAAAAACTTATAGTATATTTGGTTAGTAGGGGTGAGCAGAAATAGTTAAACCGACCGAACCCATGAAATCCGAGAAACTAATTATAGATTCGGTTTATTAAAAATTGATTCAGTTGAACGGGATAACATTATACGGATAAATATGGATATAAGCGGTCGGGTTCGGATATCTAATTAAATATTTGTGGATACCCAACCCAAATATTAACTACAAAAGCAAATTTTTATAAACCCTAATTTACTGCTGTCTAACACTTAATATTGTATTAAAAAATTAGCACACTTCTTCTTCACAATCCTTACACCAGAACGAACGGAACCATCTCTACCATTATTTACCTTTTCCACCGCAACGCACGGAACCCTAATCTCCATCCTACATCGTCACTTTTTATTTCACAAAGATCCCATCGAGCATCACGGCAGAGACTCACACTTGGATTCCTAACATTCTCCCCTTCAAGGATGAGTCCCTTCAACTACATTGGTACACTCCCCCTCCAGCGAAAGCATTCCCAACCACATAAGACACTGACACCACTCTCAATCCAAAACCTTAAGGCAATGGGTTTACGGGCCTTGATCCTTATATGGTGCTCTACTTTCTCAATTCTGGTCAATGTGAGACTTAGACTCACACTTGGATTCCTAACGTAGGTGGTGTTGCAGTGGCATCTGTTCGGTGATATAGTTATGGAGAGAAGCCAGGACGGTGGTGAAGTTCAAGAAACCATGGCCGGAAATCACCTTTCTCTCTGTTGGTCACGTATTTTACCCTTCTTTCGGGTAAACCGTCACCCGTCCGCATTTGACCGATCCAAATTAATCTGAACCCGTGAAACCCGAAAAATAAAACGGTCGGATATGAATTCTAAATTATAAATTTGGATTGGGTCGGATTGATCTTATTGGACCCGAATCCAACCCAACCCGACCATTACTCACCCCTATTGGTTAGACTCCAACCGCGTTCATGGAACTCTACCTTCAACTATTTGTGAATTGTTTCTTTCTAGAACACCTTATCATAGAAGATACCGCTCTCAAAGCTCTGCCTATCATCTTGGGAACCGTGTTGAGTTAAAGAGATCAAGTTTCAAGTGCTTTCGTTTCGTTTGTGAAACAAGTTTTCTGGTTCAATCCTTGCCTTTGTCTTTTGTAACACATACCTATAAAGTGTGAAAATTTGTTCAGTTTCTTCACAAGGTCTTTTGCATCGTAAAATGGGGAATGCGAAGTGTTTTGGAGGTTTTGGATGTTGAAAAAACTGGTATTGTCATGTGCGTGTTTTTTTATCAGTACAAACATTGCGGGCGAGGTTAGAAATTCATTGATGTTGAGTTGTAAAAAAATGAGACATTGCGGTTCTGAAAGTGGTGATAAAATTGTCACCCAACTAACCGTTCAATTATAACTAACTGTTTAATTATAAAATAACACATGGGGATAATTAAACAAGGTGACACTGCATAAGTAACAATAAAATCATTCCACCTAAATAGATAAGTTATATAAACTCGTATACTTACGATTTATATATCAAATCATCCCATTTAAATAGATAAATTAATCTTATTTTTTGCACTTTCGCTACATAAAATTATCAAATAGAGACCAATTTTATGACCCAAACATATGTTTAGAAACCAATTTAAAAGTTAATTTCATAATTAGAGACTAATTTAGAAATTAAATTTTTTGGTAGCCAGAACTTTGGTAACTAATGTTAGTGACGAATTAAAGATCAATTCATGATAAAAACTATTTTTGTTACTAATTTAGAGACCAATTATAATTTTTTTAAACTATTTTAGTTACTAATAATTTTCACTTTATAATTTATTGGTTAGGTTACTATCGTGACTAGTTATTTTTTGTCATTAAAATTAATTATTAATCAAGAATTTTCTTCTAGTGTTTAAAATAAAAATATCACTAAAATTGGTATCAGTATTATATTTGATGAAATTACACGTTTTGCTAACTTTTTTATTTTCAAATTTTCATACATCAGTCGTTTTTAAAGATTTATATCATATAATATATTTTAAAATAATTCAGATTTAATATATAGGAGGGGCTAATGTAATATTTCTAAAACAATATTTTTTTTTTTAGATTCTAAAAAGTAGAAATAATATTTAAAAGAATAGACAAAGTCCATTTATAATACACTGTCCTATAATATATATTACTTTTTAATATATACTTTGCTTTAATATTATTCTATGCATATCTTTATTTTTTTAAACATGATTCTAACTTTTAATATTCTATTACTTTCATTTTTCGACCCATTTACAATTCTAAACAAGATCTTAGAATGCTTCTTAAAATCTTAATGTATAGAATTAATTCATTTTAAGTAGAAAATAGGAGCAGAAAACATTATCTACATATCAAAGCATGCATTATCACGATTTGTTTTTTCATCGTAGACATGTTTATTGGAAATAAATATTGCAAATACATTGAGTTAGCAAATTCGGGCGGAAAAACAAGGTGCTAATTTTTTATTATAAAAGAAATAAAATTCTCAAAACATGTATAATTTTATTTGTTTTCATGTTTATATTATATTGTTATGAATTAGTGGGTAATGTAATATTGTTATGAATTATATTCGTGTTATAATAATGGGTTCTCAAACTAATTTTTAGTTTAATTATTTGTTTAGTTTATTCTTATTATATGTGAGTAATGTAGTATAGTTTTAGTTAAGATTAGTTTTAATTCTAATTTAAAATTTGAATTTGAATTTCCAATTTTAGTTTAGTATTTAGAAATTTTAATACTATTTTTATTTTGACAGAATGTGTTTACATAATTCATCGTTCTAATTATATGTATTTATTTATTTTGGATTACTAGATTTTTAGTAAAGTAAATAGCACAAGATAGAGGTAAAATTTTAAGTTATAGTATATACAGATTTGTAATTTTAATAGGTATTTGGTACTTTGTTGACTTAAAAAGTCACTACAAATCATGTTAGGATTTTAATCCACAGGTCATTCAACCTTTTACGGGATTGCAATAAATAATTAAATAATTACTATTTTCGCGCTCCTCACATTTTTTCATTTTCCCTCTCGTTTCGTGTTTGCAAACTCCTTACCCATTCTCATTCTAGACCGGATTGTTCGACGAGGTATTGTCTTTAGTGATATTCAGTACTTCAACGTAAGTTTAATAAAAAAGATTATGATCTAGGGTTGGAAAACCCCTTTCTTGTTTTTCTTTGTTTCATCTTTCACTTCCTATTTCTGCGTCTCTCTGTCTTTGACTCACATTCTTTTATTGCTCCTCTAATGTCGCAGAGACCGAGTCGAATCGCTATGAGTCAAACTCGTTCATTGCTGAGTTATTATCCGAGTCGTCATTGTCCTCGATGAAATCATTGACTAGTTAGGAGAGGCACGGCGAGTCGCCGTCACCGGAATGTTCGCTCCCGCTGCTGGTGTAGATTGGTTGCCGATGGTTACCGCCAACTAGACGCACTTTGGCTTTGTCATCGAACGGGTCAGTAATTCGTTTCTTTATTGCTAAAACCACCGTTGATTTGTGTTTTCTAGAAATTTGTGGATCAGTTAATAATCAATTGCCAGATTCGGTGATGGATTGGGTTTGAGTGTGGTTTGTGTTTGTAGAAGTTACTTATAAAGACTGACAAAAATAGCTGAAATTTTCTCGAGAGAATATTCGTGGAAACAGTTTCAGATTTAAAATAATTGCTGTGATTTTGATTCAATCTTGTCTGTGATTTGACTCAATTCCAATTTTAGAGAAGTTAAAACGGGGATATGCGCGGAATGTCACAACATTTCACTTTCTCTTATTGTATTGATTTTTCTTTTTTTGCCACCGAAACCTAACTCCTACGGTTATAGGAAGAAAAAATTAATATAGAAAGAGCTCTCGCATTTTCTGAACCTACTCCTCATCGATTTGTTCTCATTCTTTTCTATTGAAGCGAACTTCTTAACGTCCCAAGCTTTAAGTTAAACCTTCTCTTTTTAATTATGTAAATTGAAGTAGAAATGTCAAGACAACCATTGCAATCTTTCTTTCTTGTTCATAACTTAATAATTTTCTGTAAAAATGTCAAGAAAACCCTTTTCACTTCTTGGGAAAACCCTTTTCACTTCTCGTGCTTCTTTTTCTCTCTCGCCCTCTTTGCAGAAAACGGGCCACTATCTTCTTCTCTTTCAAGCCATTGTAAACCACTGTTTGGCCCTTCAACAAGTTTTCCGATACCAAGTTTTTCATCGTCGCCGTCACCGTTGTGCCCTACCGCCGCTGCGTCACGTTTCAGCAAGGTTTTTTCGAAACCAAACATATCCTCATTTTGAAACACCATTCCCAATCGTGCTCACAAAGGGTGTTCTTAACCGCGAGTCTCCCCTTTCTCCCAATGGCTATTCATTCAATCACCGTTTAAATCACTTCTTTCCAACCTCATTTTGTTTATTAATTTATTTTTTCATTCGTTATTCATTAGGTTAGCGAGGGAGAGCTTTTGCTTATGAAGACACGGGATATGGGTTACATTCTTCAAAAGGTTCAGAGGGAGAGAAAAGTGGGGGCTTTGCATTGAATTGTTCTATTGTTTTTAATATGGGGTTTAACCTGTAATGTTTTGGTCTTCCATTGAAAGCTAACTGCCTCGCTGCACTCTATTGATAATAAACCTGCAATGAATGCTATGAATGTTGATGATAGTTTGTTTGTTGGTTTAGTTTGCTTAAGAAACTGGATTCTGGATTATCTTAACAATATTGTTGTCACAGTATATACTTTTTGGGATAATAGCCAATACGTTTTGGATTCTGGATTATCTTAACAATATCTTAACAATAATTGTTGGATGATAGTTTAGGATCAAATGTTCAGCTATACGTTTTTGGCAGAGGTATGATATAGATTTTTGTACCTATTTGTGAATGAAAATTTAGTCTTGATAATTGGAATACTAGATGTGGAATATGTATATACTGTGATGGCAGTATTAAATCTTAATTATTGTAAACTTTCTCTAACCTCATATACCCATTTTTTCTATGGATATGGTCTTGATGTTTTTCTTGCATTTTTTGTCTTTTAGGATACGTTAAAAGCTTCAAGTTTTCTTAGAAGGCTACAATTGAACTGACGTTGTAAGGAATATTTATTTCTTCATCCTAGCGTCTGTTATCTAACAATCACATATTGTATAGTAATTGGGGTACTGAAAGTGATCCAGAGTTCAAAGGATACCACAATGGCAATTCTGAAACTCGTGGCTTTGGTACGTGTGATATTTCATTTAAATTAATTTGGAAATTGCGTAGGTGCAATAAGTACTATAAAGCATTGTTAGTTTCTTGATTTGGTGATTAAAGTATGTTATCTTCATTTTAACATACCTTTGAATATCTCATGTTGTTAGTCTGCATTTCCTTGCTATCTATTACGATTGGCTATCATATTTCCATATCTCATGATTTTTTTTCCTTTTTAATTAAGTTTGTGATTATTTATATGGTTCTTTTCCTTTTTTTTCCCTTTAAAACCTCATATAATAATTTATCATATGTTAAACTTTCCAATTTTTCATGATCGTAAAAAAAGTAAAATTAGTGGACATTATTTACTCAAGGGATGTGGATGTGTTTGCCTTTGCCAAATTTGCATCTCGCATGTGATTGTAGGGCATGTGAGGAAATCATGATTGCGGAGAATGAATTTTGCTTTACCACATTAATCATGTTGCCTCCAATTTTTGAAAGCCCAACAAAATTACTTTTATTCCCAACGCAAATTTCATAGGCTTATATTTGATTTGTTGCTCATAATTCAGTTGTGAGATGAATGCCTTATTCTATTTATGACTATTTCTTGAGTCCAAATGATATTAAAAGTTTAATATCTCAATATTGGATGTGTAACTTGGGTGTGCAACCACACTGAGATTGAGGGAGCAATTTTTGAAATATGTATTCATAGTCAGAATAAGGTATGAGTATTTTTGAGTTAATACTTTCGATCTTTTTGCAATATGAGAATTTTTGGTAATCACAAGAAACAATGATGATTTTTAGCCTAATTTCGTGTGAAATTGTTAGATTACAATTTGGCTTTATATTGAATTTATTGCCAGCATAAATTGTTATTGATCTTTGTAAGGACTTGAGATCCTAAAAATATATTGTTTCATTTGCTCTATAAAATCAAAGTTGAAATTGTGGCTCCAATTTGAAAAGGTTTAGGTATACACCCTAAATGGAAATGCGAATAGCACTTTGCTTTTTTGATTCACTGTGCAAATTTCATAAGGGTATATTTTGAGTTATCCCACCTGGAATTGTCGAATTGCACTTTGATTTTTTTAGTTCACTGTGCAAATTCCATATGGGAATATTTTTAGTTGTTCCGTCATAAAAAGAATTGTCAAAGTGCACTTTGACTTACTCCGTTCACATGGGAAAATTGAGTTGCCTCTTGTTATTTGAATTGCGGATGAATTCTTTAGTTATCTTTTGATGCATTGTTGGCCCAAAGTGGAATGACTTCAGATTATAATCTTACTTCTTATTTATTCATTTTGTAAATATGAGTTAGGTGTGCGTTGTGAAAGTAGTTGACAATTTTTGACTGCTATTGAAAATTTGGAAAACTATATCTAAGTTGTTCCTTATAATACGGTAATGTGATACTTTTATCCAATTAGGGATAAAGTACTGGTTTTGAGGCCTATATTGGGTTTACTGAATTCAAATTTTTTTCTTTCTAGTGCAATTGAGTTGAGCTTGTACTTCAACTTTTGATATTTGGTATTGGTCAAAAAGCCAAATGTAATTCAGTTAGGTGAGTATCTAGGTTCCCCCTTTGAAATGTTTTATCAAACTTTTGGTATCGATCGTGGGTAACAGTTTTGCCTAATGTTGAAAGTCCAATAACTTTAGTTGGTATAGTGCCTCCAATTTTAGAAGTCCTATTACTTTATTTGATATTGTGCCTCCAAAATGATATTAAGAGTTTAATATCGTAATATTGGATGTGTAACTTGGGTGTGCAACCACACTGAGATTGAGGGAACAATTTTTGAAATATGTATTCATAGTCAGAATAAGGTATGAGTATATTTGAGTTAATACTTTCAATCTTTTTGCAATATAAGAATGTTTGGTTATCACAAGAAACAATGATAGTTTTTTAGCCTAATTTCGTGTGAAATTGTCAGATTACAATTTGGCTTTATATTGAATTTATTGCCAGCATAAATTGTTATTGATCTTTTTAAGGATTTGAGATCCTAAAAATATATTGTTTCATTCGCTCTTTAATATCAAAGTTGAAATTGTGGCTCTAATTTGAAAAGGTTTAAGTATACACCCTAAATGGAAATGCGTATAGCACTTTGCTTTTTTTATTCACTGTGCAAGTTTCATAAGGGTATATTTTGAGTTATCCCACTTGGAATTGTCGAATTGCACTTTGATTTTCTTAGTTCACTGTGCAAATTCCATATGGGAATATTTTTAGTTGTTCCGTCATAAAAAGAATTGTCAAAGTGCACTTTGACTTACTCCGTTCACATGGGAAAATTGAGTTGCCTCTTGTTATTTGAATTGCGGATGAATTCTTTAGTTATCTTTTGATGTGTTGTTGGCCCAAAGTGGAATGACTTCAGATTATAATCTTACTTCTTATTTATTCATTTTGTAAATATGAGTTAGGTGTGCGTTGTGAATGTAGTTGACAATTTTTGACTGTTATTGAAAATTTGGAAAACTATATCTAAGTTGTTCCTTATAATACGGTAATGTGATACTTTTATCCAATTAGGGATAAAATACTGGTTTTGAGGCCTATATTGGGTTTACTGAATTCAAATTTTTTTCTTTCTAGTGCAATTGAGTTGAGCTTGTACTTCAACTTTTGATCAAAAAACCAAATGTAATTCGATTAGGTGGGTATCTAGGTTGCCCCTTTGAAATGTTCCATCAAACTTTTGGTATCGATCGTGGGTAATAGTTTTGCCTAATGTTGAAAGTCCAATACCTTTAGTTGGTATAGTGCCTCCAATTTTTGAATGCCTAACAAAATTACTTTTATTCCCAATGCAAATTTTAGATGCTTATATTTGATTTGTTTCATAATTCAGTTGTGAGATGAATGCCTTATTGTATTTATGACTATTTCTTGAGTCCAAATGATATTAAGAGTTTAATATCCCAATATTGGATGTGTAACTTGGGTGTGCAACCACACTGAGATTGAGGGAGCAATTTTTGAAATATGTATTCATAGTCAGAATAAGGTATGAGTATTTTTGAGTTAATACTTTCAATCTTTTTGCAATATGAGAATTTTTTGTAATCACAAGAAACAATGATAATTTTTAGCCTAATTTCGTGTGAAATTGTTAGATTACAATTTGGCTTTATATTGAATTTATTGGCAACATAAATTGTTATTGGTCTTAGTAAGGATTTGACATCTTAAAGATATATTGTTTCATTCGCTCTTTAAGATCAAAGTTGAAATTTTGGCTCCAATTTTCAAAAGGTTTAGGTATACACCCTAAATGGAAATGTCGAATAGCACATTGCTTCTTTGATTCACTGTGCAAGTTTAATAAGGATAAATTTTGAGTTATCCCATATGAAATTATCGAATCGCACTTTGATTTTCTTAGTTCACTGTGCAAATTCCATATGGGAATATTTTTAGTTGTCCAGTTATAAAAAGAATTGTCAAAGTGCATTTTGACTTTCTCTATTTACATGGGAAAATTGAGTTGCCTCTTGTTATTCAAATTGTTGATGAATTCTTTAGTTATATGTGTCAATGCAAATTTCAGATGCTTATATTTGATTTGTGCGATGAAGGCTTTGTTCTATTTTTGGTTATTTCTTTAGTTTGAATGATATTGAGATTACAATTGGAATATTTGTTGTGTAACTTGGGTGTGCAACCACATTGAGTCGGAGGGAGCAAAATTTGAAATATGTATTCATAGTCATGATAAGATGTGAGTGTATCCAAGTTAGCACTTTGAATCATTTTGCAAATATGAGTTGGGTGTACATTTTAAGTGTAATTGACATAATACACTTAGAGTTTTGACAATGTTCAAAATTTTCAGATGAGTATATCAAAGTTGTCCCTTATAATGTTGAACTTTTAGTGAATCATTTTTGATGAATTAGTTATGAATTGTTGAACTTAAGATTGTGTTATTAAGAAGAATCATTGTGATGAGAAGAATAAAATAAGGAAAGAGAAGTGGAACAAATAATTGTGTTCTTTTGACAGGTTAATTTTTAAAGCACATTTATGTTTCTTTTATAACTGTTTGATGTTTATATTATGTTGGTTCTATTAATATAATGCCTGAGATATGATGAAGTTTACTACATGTGTTAAAATTTTTGAATTATTCTTTCTAACTAATTGACTTTCTAATTCTTTGTTTTGGTTTGTGAATATATACCATTTCCTTGTTAGGTGAAGCTACAACCTTTTTAACGATGTTGCCTCTTTGAAGTTCCAACCTATTTGTAATTGTTGTTCTCTATGCTTAACCTTATTCTCAATTTTGTACCATCTTCAAGCCAGGTAACATTGACTCCCTTAATCATAATTCTTTTAAACCTCATTTCTGTTTAGTTATTTTACATTAGATTGAAAATTTGTCCTCTTAGATTACCATAGGTAGGAATTAAAGGGTGCTACATGATTAAAATTTTGTACGAGTGTGTTGATCTAGCTAGCGTTTTAGTTAATTTTAGAATTAAATCATATGAATTATGGAAAATTGTGGTTGTTGAGTGTCAGTTTTGTTAGTGCTGCTTGCGAAGAAGTATTATTAGACAAATTCGGTTAATTTTTCGTTTGAAATTTGATTACATTTAGTTTAATTTATGGTTGTGTTAATAGTCTTTGTGGTTAGAATGTTAAGTGTTGAATTTTTAGTGAATGATTTTTGAAGAATTACGTACAAGTTCTTCAAATTATAATTGTATGTTTGGGAGATCTGTTATGTGTTCTAGCCTAGTTGTTATAAGTTATTATTCTAGTTAGTAATTTAAGTATAATTATATGATTAGAATTTTGTAAGAGTGCGGTGATGCAGTTAATGTTTTAGTTAATCTTTTCGCGAAACCATATCAATTATGGAAAAGTGTGTTCGTGTTGAACATGACCTTATCATTGAATGTTGTTTTTAAATGCAAATTCCGTCAATGCAGAATATGTAATTGTCTGTAATTAGATTAATTTTGTAGTGAATGGTGTTTTGAAGTATAAATATGAATTCTCGAATTTAGGATTGCTTTTTGGTGATATGTTTTACATATGACGTGTTTGTATGTTGGTTAGGACTGTAAGTGTGATTGTAGGATTAAAATTGTCTCGTAATATGATTATATAGTTATTGTATTGGTTGGTCAATCGACCACACATCGATTGGGCGAGAAATTGTTAATGTGAAAATGAATTCAAGTTTCAATGTTTTTTTGTTTGTTGTATAGCCTAGGCGTTAGTTGTATGTAAATTCCGTCAAATCTGCCTTTGCAATTGTATTATAGTAGTTAAACTAGTATATATTTTTGTGTAATGGTTTTACATGTGAGAAGCAATTAGAGAAAAAAAAGGTTCTCGTAAATCTTTGTAGTATATTTGATGGTGCATGTTTTCTTAGTCGTGGTTGCAAATGATTAGTTTTTATTTAGTCTAATAGAAGATGATAGTTGTGTTAATTATTGTTGTAATTAGAATTTTGTGTGAATGATTGAGTGTTAGATTTACAGTGAATGGTTTTTGAAGAATTAGGTATGAGTTCTTCAAATTAGTATTGTACATTGGATGATCTGATATTTCTTGTGGCATGACAAGTTAATTTGGTAATTAGGAATTTAAGTGTGATTGTGTGTTTAAATTTATGTAAGATTATGGTGATGTAGTTCGCATTTTAGTTAATCTTTCGATGAGAACATGTCACTTAAGTGAAAATGTGGTTTTTATTTACATGGGTATGAAGATTACTTCTCTTTGATTTGAGCGGAACAATAGTGCTTGAGCAAAGAAGTAGTATTGTTGAATGTGAATTTGATGATAATATAGCTTTGATTACTTTTTTTGAATTTGGATAGCAATTTAGAACAAGTCAATGTTGTTTATGCAATGTCTGTGATTTTCTTGAAATGATGTAGGTATATGATTAGTTAGTGAATCTCGAAGAAAATTTGTATCGCTTGAGCGAAAAGTGATTGTATTGAATGCGAAATTAGGAATAATGTAACTTTTGGTTGGTATTTTTATATATGTTAGTCATGAGTTGAGTGTCAGTTTCGTTAGTGCTGCTTGCAAAGAAGTATTATTAGACAAATTCATCGTTTGAAATTTGATTACATTTAGTTTAATAGAAGATTATGGTTGTATTAATGCTTTTGTGGTTAGAATCTTGTAGAATGTTGAGTGTTGAATTTCTAGTGAATGATTTTTGAAGAATTACGTACGAGTTCTTCAAATTATAATTGTATGTTTGGGAGATATGTTGTGTGTTCTAGCCTAATTGTTATAAGTTATTGTTCTAGTTAGTAATTTAAGTATAATTATATGATTAGAATTTTGTAAGAGTGCGGTGATGCAGTTAACGTTTTAGTTTATCCTATCGCGAAACCATATCAATTATGGAAAAGTTTGTTCGTGTTGAACATGATCATATATTTGAATGTTGTTTTTATATGCCAATTCCGTCAATGCAGAATATGTAATTGTCTGTAATTAGATTAATTTTCTAGTAAATGGTGTTTTGAAATATAAATATGAATTCTCGAATTTAGGATTGTTTTTTGGTGATATGTGTTACATATGATGTGTTTCTATGTTGGTTAGGACTGTAAGTGTGATTGTAAGATTGAAATTGTTTTGTAATATGATTATATAATTATTGTATTTGTTGGTGAATCGACTACACATCGATTGAATGAGAAATCTTTCATGTGAAAATGAATTTAAGCTTCCATTGTTTTTTTTGTTTGTTGTATAGCCTAGTCGTTAGTTATATGTAAATTTCGTCAAATCTGCCTTTGCAATTGTATTATAGTAGTTAAACTAGTATATATTTTTCTGTAATGGTTTAAGATGTCAGAAACAATTAGAAAAAGAAAAAGGGTTCTCGTAAACCTTTGTATTAGATTTGATGGTGCATGTTTTCTTAGTCGTGGTTGCGAATGATTAGTTTATATTTAGTCTAATAGAGGATGATAGTTGTGCTAATTATTGTTGTAATTAGAATTTTGTGTGAATAATTGAGTGTTGAATTTACGGTGAATGGTTTTTGAAGAATTAGGTATGAGTTCTTCAAATTAGTATTGTACATTGGATGATCTGATATATCTTGTTGCTTGACAAGTTAATTTGGTAGTTAGGAATTTAAGTTTGATTGTGTGTTTAAAATTATGTAAGATTATGGTGATGTAGTTCGCGTTTTAGTTAATCTTTGGATGAGAGCATTTCACTTAATTGAAAATGTGGTTTTAATTTACATGGGTATGAAGATTACTTCTCTTTGATTTGAGCGGAACAATAACGCTTGAGCAAAGAAGTGGTATTGTTGAATGTGCATTTGATGATAATATAGCTTTGATTACTTTTTTTAAATTTTGGTAGCAATTTAGAACAAGTCAATGTTGTTTATGCAATGTCTGTGATTTTCTTGAAATGATGTAGGTATATGATTAGTTAGTGAATCTCGAAGAAAATTTGTATCGCTTGAGCGAAAAGCGATTGTATTGAATGCGAAATTAGGAATAACGTAACTTTTGGTTGGTATTTTTATATATGTTAGTCATGAGTTGAGTGTCAGTTTCGTTAGTGCTGCTTGCGAAGAAGTATTATTAGACAAATTCATCAAATTCATCGTTTGAAATTTGATTACATTTAGTTTAATAGAAGATTATGGTTGTATTAATGCTTTTGTGGTTAGAATCTTGTAGAATGTTGAGTGTTGAATTTCTAGTGAATGATTTTTGAAGAATTACGTACGAGTTCTTCAAATTATAATTGTATGTTTGGGAGATATGTTGTGTGTTCTAGCCTAATTGTTATAAGTTATTGTTCTAGTTAGTAATTTAAGTATAATTATATGATTAGAATTATGTAAGAATGCGGTGATGCAGTTAACGTTTTAGTTAATCCTATCGCGAAACCATATCAATTATGGAAAAGTGTGTTCGTGTTGAACATGATCATATATTTGATTGTTGTTTTTATATGCCAATTCCGTCAATGCAGAATTTGTAATTGTCTGTAATTAGATTAATTTTCTAGTAAATGGTGTTTTGAAATATAAATATGAATTCTCGAATTTAGGGTTGTTTTTTGGTTAGATGTGTTACATATGATGTGTTTCTATGTTGGTTAGGACTGTAAGTGTGATTGTAAGATTGAAATTGTTTTGTAATATGATTATATAATTATTGTATTTGTTGGTGAATTGACTACACATCGATTGAATGAGAAATCTTTCATGTGAAAATGAATTTAATCTTCCATTGTTTTTTTTGTTTGTTGTATAGCCTAGTCGTTAGTTATATGTAAATTTCGTCAAATCTGCCTTTGCAATTGTATTATAGTAGTTAAACTAGTATATATTTTTCTGTAATGGTTTAAGATGTCAGAAACAATTAGAAAAAGAAAAAGGGTTCTCGTAAACCTTTGTATTAGATTTGATGGTGCATGTTTTCTTAGTCGTGGTTGCGAATGATTAGTTTATATTTAGTCTAATAGAGGATGATAGTTGTGCTAATTATTGTTGTAATTAAAATTTTGTGTGAATAATTGAGTGTTGAATTTACGGTGAATGGTTTTTGAAGAATTAGGTATGAGTTTGGATGAGAGCATTTCACTTAATTGAAAATGTGGTTTTTATTTACATGGGTATGAAGATTACTTCTCTTTGATTTGAGCGGAACAATAACGCTTGAGCAAAGAAGTGGTATTGTTGAATGTGCATTTGATGATAATATAGCTTTGATTACTTTTTTTAAATTTTGGTAGCAATTTAGAACAAGTCAATGTTGTTTATGCAATGTCTGTGATTTTCTTGAAATGATGTAGGTATATGATTAGTTAGTGAATCTCGAAGAAAATTTGTATCGCTTGAGCGAAAAGCGATTGTATTGAATGCGAAATTAGGAATAACGTAACTTTTGGTTGGTATTTTTATATATGTTAGTCATGAGTTGAGTGTCAGTTTCGTTAGTGCTGCTTGCGAAGAAGTATTATTAGACAAATTCATCAAATTCATCGTTTGAAATTTGATTACATTTAGTTTAATAGAAGATTATGGTTGTATTAATGCTTTTGTGGTTAGAATCTTGTAGAATGTTGAGTGTTGAATTTCTAGTGAATGATTTTTGAAGAATTACGTACGAGTTCTTCAAATTATAATTGTATGTTTGGGAGATATGTTGTGTGTTCTAGCCTAATTGTTATAAGTTATTGTTCTAGTTAGTAATTTAAGTATAATTATATGATTAGAATTATGTAAGAATGCGGTGATGCAGTTAACGTTTTAGTTAATCCTATCGCGAAACCATATCAATTATGGAAAAGTGTGTTCGTGTTGAACATGATCATATATTTGATTGTTGTTTTTATATGCCAATTCCGTCAATGCAGAATTTGTAATTGTCTGTAATTAGATTAATTTTCTAGTAAATGGTGTTTTGAAATATAAATATGAATTCTCGAATTTAGGGTTGTTTTTTGGTGATATGTGTTACATATGACGTGTTTGTATGTTGGTTAGGACTATAAGTGTGATCGTAGGATTAAAATTGTCTTGTAATATGATTATATAGTTATTGTATTGGTTGGTCAATCGACCACAAATCGATTGGGCGAGAAATTGTTAATGTGAAAATGAATTCAAGTTTCAATGTTTTTTTTGTTTGTTGTATAGCCTAGGCGTTAGTTGTATGTAAATTTCGTCAAATCTGCCTTTGCAATTGTATTATAGTAGTTAAACTAGTATATATTTTTCTGTAATGGTTTAAGATGTCAGAAACAATTAGAAAAGTAAAAAGGGTTCTCGTAAACCTTTGTATTAGATTTGATGGTGCATGTTTTCTTAGTCGTGGTTGCAAATGATTAGTTTATATTTAGTCTAATAGAGGATGATAGTTGTGTTAATTATTGTTGTAATTAGAATTTTGTGTGAATAATTGAGTGTTGAATTTACGGTGAATGGTTTTTGAAGAATTAGGTATGAGTTCTTCAAATTAGTATTGTACATTGGATGATCTGATATTTCTTGTGGCATGACAAGTTAATTTGGTAGTTAGGAATTTAAGTTTGATTGTGTGTTTAAAATTATGTAAGATTATGGTGATGTAGTTCGCGTTTTAGTTAATCTTTCGATGAGAACATGTCACTTAAGTGAAAATGTGGTTTTTATTTACATGGGTATGAAGATTACTTATCTTTGATTTGAGCGGAACATTAACGCTTGAGCAAAGAAGTAGTATTGTTGAATGTGCATTTGATGATAATATAGCTTTGATTACTTTTTTTGAATTTGAATAGCAATTTAGAATAAGTCAATGTTGTTTATGCAATGTCTGTGATTTTCTTGAAATGATGTAGTTAGATATGATTAGTTAGTGAATCTCAAAGAAAATTTGTATCGCTTGAGCGAAAAGCGATTGTATTGAATGCGAATTTAGGAATAACGTAACTTTTGGTTGGTATTTTTATATATGTTAGTCATGAGTGGAGTATTAGTTTCGTTAGTGCTGCTTGCGAAGAAGTATTATTAGACAAGTTCGGCTAATTGATCGTTTGAAATTTGATTACATTTAGTTTGATAGAAGATTGTGGTTGTGTTAATCCTCTTTGGTTAGAATCGTGTAGAATGTTGAGTATTGAATTTCTAGTGAATGATTTTTGAAGAATTACGTACGAGTTCTTCAAATTATAATTGTATGTTTGGGAGATCTGTTATGTGTTCTAGCCTAGTTGTTATAAGTTATTATTCTAGTTAGTAATTTAAGAGTAATTATATGATTAGAATTTTGTAAGAGTGCGATGATGCAGTTAATGTTTTAGTTAATCTTATCGCGAAACCATATCAATTATGTAAAAGTGTGTTCGTGTTGATCATGATCATATCTTTGAATGTTGTTTTTATATGCGAATTCCGTGAATGCAGGATATGTAATTGTATGTAATTAGATTACTTTTCAGTTGATTTTGTAGTGAATGGTGTTTTGAAATATAAATATGAATTCTCGAATTTAGGGTTTTTTTTTTGGTTAGATGTGTTACATATGATATGTTTCTATGTTTGTTAGGACTGTAAGTGTGATTGTAAGATTGAAATTGTTTTGTAATATGATTATATAATTATTGTATTTGTTGGTGAATCGACTACACATCGATTGAACGAGAAATCTTTCATGTGAAAATGAATTTAAGCTTCCATTGTTTTTTTTGTTTGTTGTATAGCCTAGTCGTTAGTTATATGTAAATTTCGTCAAATCTACCTTTGCAATTGTATTATAGTAGTTAAACTAGTATATATTTTTCTGTAATGGTTTAAGATGTCAGAAACAATTAGAAAAATAAAAAGGGTTCTCGTAAACCTTTGTATTAGATTTGATGGTGCATGTTTTCTTAGTCGTGGTTGCGAATGATTAGTTTATATTTAGTCTAATAGAGGATGATAGTTGTGTTAATTATTGTTGTAATTAGAAT
>Ga0214543_1006720_pt1 | contig 20275 bp, 13 predicted proteins | sample CNSS2metaG_FD_160094 | JGI IMG/M metagenome (GOLD analysis project Ga0214543, IMG submission 160094) | Root nodule microbial communities from cowpea collected in UCLA plant growth center, Los Angeles, California, USA - CNSS2 | ecosystem: Host-associated > Plants > Roots > Nodule | place: USA...
AACAGATTTCAACATTTGGGTAAATAAGGAGCTTCTTACCAAATTAAATGGCAAAGCATTCCCATATATGCAGTTGCAAATATCTTGAATCACCAACTCTCTATCTTTAAACATTTCATTTATGGTTGTCTGTTTTGCAACTCCTTGTTTCCCCTTCTTACTACATTGAATATTTGTTTCTTCAAAACAGTCTACCCGATTTGCTTCTTTTATTTTTTCTTTATCTTCTAACAACTTCAAAAACATTTCTCTAACATCATCAGGAACAGATGTACAAGCAATGACATTCTCCTTTGTTCCAGCAAGATGATGTTTAATTCTTGCTACACCATCCCAACAAGTATGTGAACAATATTTGCACTTGACTAAAAGTCTATGAGGAGGAACACTCTCACAATGATTCCATGTAATATCTATTTCTTTCTTTCTCTTTGTTTGAGACATACTCTTTTTAATTCTACAAATAAGAATAAATTCAAACTAATATTTCTTCTTAAAAAAATATAAATTAACATTCATAATAAAAAAAATATAAATTAACATTTAGAATAAAAAAAATATAAATTAACATTCAGAATAAAAAAATTTAAATTAACATTCAGAATAAAAAAATTTAAATTAACATTCAGAATAAAAAAAATATAAAAAGAACTATCAAAATATAAAGTGTAAAACGAATACTTTATTTTAAAGATTAATTATGTTTTAGTAAACTATGAAAACGAATAGTAAATTATGCTAAATTATTTTAAAGTACAAAACATATATTTTATTTGAAAAAGAAACGGTGATCTTTATGCTAAAAAGATGGAATTAAAACAAAAAACAAAAACGTAAAGAAAGATCACGTGTGTGTGAAGGTTTCCGAAAAAGTGAAATAAAAGGTTGATGTGATATACATTTACTTTTACAGTAAATTAAATATTATTAAAATTAAAAATCTAGAAACTTCATAAAAAGCAATATATGAAAAAGCCAGTGGCAGAAAACATTTGAAAACATTTGGGCAAAAAACATTTAGACAAAAAACATTGTTCCAAATGCTTTCAGGATGCTTTCTTCTTCACGCGGTGCTTTCTTCTTCACCGGCAGTCAGGTTTTTTATGCTTCTTCTTTTCTCTTTCACTTTATGCTTCTTCTCCACCTTCTTATGCATCTCATATTTCTTTCCCTTCTTAATTTATAACTAAATATCCTTCCAAATGTGACTCTTTAGTTTGGGTTTTTTCATTTTCGATGTGTATTGCATGTTGCGTGAAGCTCATCCGGTGTGAGTAGCAAGTCTGAGTAGCGTGTAGGTAATGTGTCTCGTGAGATGTGTATTTTGAGAAATATTTTGGGGAAGTGTAAGCGTGGGCAGAATCGACTGAAACGAAACTAAATCGGGAATCATACGATTCCTACACGATTCATATGATTCAGAACATGATTCAAGTCAGAAAACGATTCATCTACTGATACGTTTCGTTGGACCAAAATTTTGAACCGTATCGCGATACGAATCGTACGATTCTAACGATTCTAACGATTCTAACTACCATGTTCTTACGTGGTAAATGGTCGTCCCAAGAAGAGACTAATGTTGGAGATGATAAAGGTGATATTTTTGAAGGAAGCGGACAAAAGCCTTCTTATTTTGATGATGCGAAAAAAGTTAGTGGAGATAAAGTTCATGATGATGTTGACATCAGTAAGGTTTCTGAAGACTTTAGACTAAAGAGTGTTAAAAAGGCAAAAGTTAAACGACAATATACTCCATTTAAAGTAGAAATTGTTAGCTTTGATGAATATCGTTACAGAAGTATTGAGTTTGTTCCAACAACAGCAACAAGTTCACCCATTCCAGCAACAACAAGTTCACCCATTGTAGGAGGAAGAAGTGAATCCATTCCATAAGCAAGAACTGAACCCATTCAAGTTGATTGTCATTTATTGGATGTGGATGCGATGAAGTTGTACATGACATTGACTCGTGTTGATTGTCCATATCGGTACGACATTTATTTTACTCTTATAAGTTTCATTTACTTGATTTAAATTAATAATAGTCATTAATTTAATTTTGTAGCATTGTTTGCAATATAAATGGTTAAATCTTGACGATCCAGGACTGTATGGGTTTTTGACCAACGGGTTACGTATGCAACATGGTAAGAACTTAAATTACATGTTCATGTTAGTAATTAAGTTATAATGTACAATAATTTAATAGTAGATTATTGTGTTGTTTTAGGCTGTATTGTTTGCACCAAACATTATGATGCATAATGAAAGGAAGTTGCATCAACGGGTGCAAAGAATCATAATGAATCCCATGTACACGGTATTATTATATTATTTAGTTGAACTTGATATTTTGATAACAATTATATGAAATTGACAAAGTGCTTTGTGGAATAAAGGATTATGTTTTACATGACAACAATAAAAGAGTTGCGAACAAACATTTTTGGAAATTAAGGGACTACAATACCTTTTTTGGTAGCTTGCTGGTTGCCATGCAAGACATCCTTAGTGCTGAATTTGTATAAATTTTATTACTCTTGTACATTTTTTATTTGTTGCCATGGAAGTTGGTGCATTGTGTTATTTATGTTTAACAAATAAATAAATCTTGTATGTTTTTTGTAGTTGTTTGCTCCAATTGTCCATGATGATCATTGGTGGTACTACTGTGTGAATTGTAAGACAATGAAATTTTTTGTGTTTGATTCCCTTGAACATAGTAGAAAGAACCGCACAAGGATAGACAACTGTATTGTAAGTAGAAATTGTATATGTTTATTACATTTTTAATTTCTTATATTGTTTCCCATAATATGTCCAACTTATATTGCAGACCCGTAACATGAAATTTTTTTTCTCTATGTTATTAAACTGTGATTCAGACAACAAGCCATCTTTTGAAGTGCAGTCTGTGGACACTCCAATTCAACCTAACGGGTAACTTCTGACATTTTGTTTGTTCAATCAGTGAAATTTATCACACCTTAATGAAGTCTGAATATACTGTTGTATGTGTTATATATGTTTTTTTTTATTATTTGATTTTGCAATCATGATTGTGGAGTCCTCGTATTGAAATTTATAGAGATGTGGGATGGTGTAAGCAAATTTGATGGCAAAGCTCTACCTTACTACAGTACTGTAAGTTTATTTATATAATAGGTTTTTTTGTTTTTAGTGTTTCTTTGAAGATTAAATTTGGTAACATTATCATGTTGTTCTTTTTAGGAAGAACTGCAATTAATGAGGCAGAAATTCATTTGTGATTGAGTTTTACATGAAGATAATGTCCACCGGGATGACGTTATTCAGCACTATGATATGCTCATGAAGAAATAACTGCTGTAAATATAGAAGTTTGTGGTTTTGCATACAACATAATTCTATGACTGTACTGTTTTGCAGACTAAGGTTATGAATGTGGGCATATCTTTGATGGAATGCAATAACATGGTTTTTGAGAAATGGGATGTAGATAATTGTAGATATGTATAGTTAGAATGAAGTAGACGCAGGAAATGAATATACTTATTTTGTTCGGAAACTTTGATGAAATAGACACTAATACTCGCACAGTAATATATATGTCATATTAATGCATTATTTGAATTTGATTGGAAACTGTTATTTGAATTGCAATCTGTCCGAAATGTATCCATTATGAGGCCAAACCATATTGTTTGCCAAGACAGATTTGAAATTGATAATTAAAATTGTTCTGCAGTGTTTGAACTAAAAGTGTCATTGAAAAAAACACTTATGTAGGCACAATAATATATATTGTTGAATCATTTGTTGGAGTTATTTGCTAGTTTGTACATTGACAGGTTTATTGATGATTTGATGGTAATCGAACCATTTGAATGTGAATGTCATTGATGGAAAACGAAATTTATTGTGAAAATAGACCTCAATGAGAGTTACAGTATTTCTTGTACTAAATGTACATGTGAAAAACATAATAATACAGGCTGAATACTTAATTTTAAAAAGACAAATGTTAATTTTTGATTTAATTGAATTTTACTTCATTCATTGAGAGAGGTTTATTGATCAATGGTCGTTAATGGAATTATTTGGATGTGTTTTGCAATGGGTCCATACCATTGTTTTTGTAAAAAAACACTTCAAAACCAATTCCAGTACTGCTCGTACCAAATGTAGACTTCAAAAAGACACTTATTGAGGCAGAAGAGTACAGTTAATTCTAGGACCACAAATGTTTGTTATTTTTTCTATGTTCATTTTTAGTTACTTGTTTGAGTTATTTACTCATGATTCACCTTAATGGAATTATTTGGATGTATTTTGGATTGGGTCCATACCACTGTTTTTGTAAAAAAACACTTCAAAACCAGTTCCAATACTGCTCGTACGAAATGTAGACTTCAAAAAGACACTTATTGAGGCAGAAGAGTACAATTAATTCTAAGACCACAAATGTTAGTTATTTTTTCTATGTTTATTTTTAGTTACTTGTTTGAGTTGTTTACTGATGATTCACGTTAATGGAATTATTTGGATATGTTTTGCAATGAGTCCATACCACTATTTTTTTTAAAAAACATTTCAAAACCAGTTTCAGTACTGCTCGTACCAAATATAGACTTCAAAAAGACATTTACTGAGGCAGAAAAGTAAAGTTAATTCTAAGGCCACAAATGTTGATTATTTTTTTTATGTTTATTTTTAGTTACTTGTTTGAGTTGTTTACTGATGATTCAAGTTAATGGAATTATTTGGATGTGTTTTGCAATGGGTCTATACCACTATTTTTGTAAAAAAACACTTCATAACCAGTTCTAGTACTACTCGTAGCAAATGTAGACTTCAAAAAGACACTTATTGAGATAGAAGAGTACAGTTAATTCTAAGACCACAAATATTGGTTATTGATTCTACGTTCATTCTTAGTTACTTGTTTGAATTGTTTACTGATGATTCACATCAATGGAATTATTTGGATGTGCTTTGCATTGGGTCCATAGCACTGTTTTTGTAAAAAGACACTTCAAAACCACTTCCAGTATTACTCGTACCAAATGTAGACTTCAAAAAGACACTTATTGAGACAGAAGAATACAATTAATTCTAAGACCACAAATTTTGGGTATTTTTTCTATGTTCATTTTTAGTTATTTGTTTGAGTTGTTTACTAATGATGAATTAACGTTAATCCACACATTTCAATGTTGGTTGTTTATTTTAGGTTCAATGTTAGTCACAATAGAAGAATACATATAATTTAAAAGACCAATCACTAACACAAGAAAGCCCTATAACGTCACCCATATAATGTTAGCCCAGAAAAAGTTCCACGTTAAAAATGACTGATGACAGTTTTGTAAATTATTTGACGTTTTTAACGTCTACCCATTCCAACACAGACGTAATTTAACGTCTGACCCACAGTACCCCGAAGTTATGTAAAAATTAACGTCTGAGCTCTCTGCCCCCGACTTAATTTAACGTTTGACCCACTTTACCTCGACTTAATTTAACATCTAACCCCTTCTGCAACGACGTTAAGTAACGTTTGACCACGCAACTCTAACGTCAATTTTTGGGTTTTCTCTACACGAAACGCACAAAGCCTAATTGTTTCGTCACGCACCAATTTTTCGTGAAGCTTCTCCGTCGGCGACCACCATTCTGAGCTCCTCCAGGTAATTTTCAAACGTTTTTCACCACCAAACTTGTTGGGATATGATTGTGGATAGATTTTAGGCGTTTTGAACTCAATATTTTCCGTTTTCATTCCCATTTGAAGTGTTTCGCGATCTTTCCCGTTGACGACCATTATTCTGACCTCCTCTAGGTTAGTTTCGAACATTTTTCACCACCAAACTGGTTGGGATTTGATTGTGGATTGATTTTAGGCGTTTTCAACCGAGTATTATGTGTTTTCATCCCTATTTGCATCGTTTTGAGATTATTTTGCTTGTTATCTCTTTTTTTTTCATTGTATGTATATAATTGCTTGTATTTTTTTATTTTCAATTATAATTTTTATCTTAAAATATTTTTTGGCCTATTTCTTTTTTTAATTGAATTTTTATAATAATATTTGTAAAATTACGAAATAAAATTATATTTATTGTTATTTGTAAAATTGGACTAATTGTATTTGATTTTTTAATATTATTGTTGCATTAATTTTTATTTTATGTGTGTAGATTTATTATGGATTCATTGTGGACCAAGGTTGATATTCCGTCTATGGATTCATTGAACCTCAAACCAATCAACCTTTGGGAAACTCATATGACCACATCAAAATTTATTTACAAACATGGATGGTTGAGTTAAATAGAAAGATCTACTTTGCGGCATACAATGATACATAGGTGTTTTTGCTAGTAATATTTTATGAAGTATTATTAATTATTTCTCCTAAGTACTTGTGATTGATGGTTGGTATCATTGGGAACTACATGTCATCATTCCAAGACAATGCACGGTTGTATGGTTTTATTTATGTCATAGGAAGATTCCACCTGCTTTGAAAAGCATGTTACAAGAGTAAGTATTACTTTTTTTTCAATCCTAACTTATGTATCTACTTAGTTATAAAAACTAACATATGTTTTATGTTTCCAAAATTTCATTAGAATTGTGGGTAAGCCTAGAGGCCAACAACTTAAAGTATTATGTCCAAAGGTTATAACTCATTCAATTTAAAGTTATTAATTTTTGTATGTCAACTTATGACTTTGATATGTGTTTATGTTATTTGTAATGTTTAGTGTAACAACCAAGAAGATTCATGGGAATGTGGATATTATGTCATGTCTTGGATAAGAACAATCATTTGAACTGCAATTAAAGATGAATGAATATAGATAATATATATATATATATATATATATATATATATATATATATATATATATATATATATATATCTTTCACATGTTATAAATCATATCAAACTTTAAAGAATGATATTCATACATAATGAAATTGTATTAATTTTTTAGCGGTTCAAGAATCCATCACCTCTACCAGATGACATTATTCACACACTAAGATAGGAGTGGACAACATATCTATTGGAAAGATGGAGTTGATACCACATGAATTAGAACTCCTTTCAAAAACTTTGTTGTATAAAAATATCATGTTGAAACTTTTAGTTTGGTGTTATTTATATTAGTTTATAATATATGTTGAAACTTAAGTGTTATTAGATATAACTATAACTCCAGAATTGTGCTGAAATTATTATGAAACTGTTATGAGAATTTGTTGATTTTCAGGTGTGGAAATGTTGTAAAAATAGCCAAATTTAAAAAAAAAACAAAGCAATTTAAAGTCTGGTGGTGCTTTGACAAACATTCTTTAACGTCGGAGCTTGCCATGGCTGATGTTATTTAACGTTTGTCAAAGCCCAACAAAAGTCAAACTGCTCTATTTTTTGACTTCATTTAGCGCAAAAATTGACGTTTGCTGCTTTTGGCCCCGACGTTGAATAACGTCAGACCCCTATTGCCCCAACGTTAAGTGACATCTGCTCTGTTTTCCGATGTTATTTTAACGTCACCTAGTACGACGTTGGTGTTTGGACAAACGTCAAATGTCGAAAATATCGGACGTTAAAAGAATTTTTTATGTTAGTGAATATAGATGTTTATAATTAAGGTAGAACCTCATTCACCACAAAACACAAATATCAGATTTAATAAAAAACGGTAACATACATAACATCACTAATTGTTGGAAAATCATAGTTACTCGTCACATAAATATTTGTTGACAAAGACTATAATGAATTCATCTACATCAGTGTGATCCACTTCAAAGAGCACATAATCTCCTCATTTCAATTGATGGTCATTGCAAAATTCCTTCCAGCCCTTCCCAATCTTGGTGGAGCATGGTGAATCTAAAATTAGAAGTTTGCATACTACAACACTATTAGAACCACTAAGAACGACCTGATTGATATGCTTGCTCTTGATCAAGGTAGCAAATTTGGTGTTAAGGTCCTAATTGCCAAAAAACATAAAAAAAAATTCAGTTTCCCAATTAATGTGAGGTTAACATTTGGTTAATGAAAATAGAAAACTTGAAAATGACATATACCAGATGAGAGCCCCAACTTTAATATTTGGTCAACCTCACACAAAAGATTGTGTCATGAAACTCAGTGGTGGCATGGCGCAAATACCTCTGCATGCTAAGTTCAGTGCATGTCCCTAGAAAGATGGTGATTTCAAAACAATTGTTCCTAGTGTAGCGGAACTGGACATGACGATCACCGAAAATGTGATAATCTCTCCGAATGTCCATTCAGCCATGAGTGATTTTGGGACAGTCGACGTCCAAGTTATAGGTCACGAAGTGGATTTGGCCTTTGCTGTCGACTAACTCCCATTCCTCAACCAGTTCATCCTCAAAAGTCACCGCAAAATGGCGATCAATATATGCAACGTTCTCATTTCAACAAATAGAAGTGATGACAATTGGAAACACAATATTGGTGCTTAAAAATGTTATATTATGGGTCCACAACTGTACTTACCATATAGGCGACGTGAATTGTGTTGAATGTCCATAATATATTGCTGCTGTTGGCACTTCCCGTGGCTGCCATATCTCAACAAGAATATGGGTCTAAAAATAATGTGCAAACAAAAAGAGATAGGGAGATGAGTTCCACATGAAACACATTAAATAGACACATTAACGAGCATTGAAGGAGTTTAAACATTTGAACATATTTATATTTGTTAGGTGGCAGTTGATGTGGTTGAAGAAAACGGTTGTGCACAATATTGAATGTCATTATGACACAAACGGTGGCATTATGGTTCCATTGGTTCAAAAAGAAAGTCAAACAATGACATTATGCAATATTATTTAATTTAAATATTTCGAAACCAATGACAACCATTCAATTAAGGTCTTAAATTCCCTTAATATTTTGCATCATAAAAAACACAACTTTGACGGACATATTGTTGACTTCTTACAAAAGTTAATAAATAACTAACTAAAGATAATCCAATCTGGTTCTTCGTGATGATCCTCCTCTAGCATTCTTATACAACTAAGGTTAGATATCTTCGGAATATTCTTGTGGTGTTGGTGGATGTATGTCCCTTGTTTGTATGAACAGTTCTATGTCAGTCGAAGTGTGTGGACGAATGACATGTTTACTTATACATTGGACATCCTTCCACCTCTGAATCATTTGGACTGCATTGTTATCATATTTGATTTCAACTATGTCATGAAACAAATAATTCTTCACTATTTTAACCGCGCGATGGTAGCTAATTTCAATCACTTCTTTTCAATCTCTGCAGCCAATTCCATGTGAGATTTTATCCAATAGGTGAGCGAAATAGAAGTCATGGGAGACGTACACCGTTGCATTGGATCTGAACATTAGACCGTGTCCATATGGAACTCTAGTATAATTGCCCACTTCAGATGTCCGCTGAAATATAATATCATCCTCGTATGCTGTTTCTCTTTAAGATCTGATGAAGAACAATGTGGAGTCTTATGTAATAGATGAAGTATTTCATCTGGTGACCTTGTGAAGGTGACAAAAAGTTCAATAATCGTGTTAATGGGAAATGTGGGCTTACTCATTATCATTGCGATATTTTCCTCATCAGTTGATAAGTCAGCAGCACTATAAATTATACACCCTTTTTCATTCATCGTTGGTTTCCGGTAACATAACTTGTTAATGTTATTACCATTTGGTATATGCAAAGACCGACAAACTTTTTTCCTTCAAACTCCTTAATATGGTGTTGTATGCAATTCAGAATAGAGTTGGCGTAAGACCTTCGAAATGAACACCATCTTCACATTGTTTCATTTTTCCATTTGTGCAAATTGCTGTCAAATAAGATTTTGAAATATCTTATCCACCATCAACACTTTCCAAGTCTTCCATTTCGTCGAATTATTTTTTTCTTAGAACGATCTACTAACACAAAAGGCAAACAATGTCAATGTAAAATAATATTTTGAACAATTGGAGAAGTAAATATGATATTTTGCGAAGAACCTACGTGTGGGTACAACTGCAACGTTGGAGAGTGAATGCATTCAATTAATTGCTTCTAATTGTAGGCTCAAATAATTTTATATTTTTAGAAACATTAAACGTCGTAAAAGACAATATTGTCCTTCATTAACTTATTGCAAAAGTTAAGTTATCCACCACCTTTATTTCCCACCTACCTCCTATCTTTGTTTCATTGCCCGAAGTGTTGTATACTCTTGTTCCACCAATGCTTTATACTCTATGAACCATGAATGGTTTCAACAACCTGCTTCACCAAGATGCACATCTACTGAGTCTGGACAACATGGCGTTACTGTTGCGGAAAGGTTAGTTGGTCATTTATTAGTTTATTAAATATTGTCATTATTATTAACGTTTTGCAGCTTTGACCTAAATAAAAAATCATAAAAATTGTTACTTTAATGGTAATACTAAAATGCAATGTACTGGAATGTTAATTTCAAACGAAACGTTTGTATGTGCAATGTGTGTGGTTACTATTTGCTTTGGTGGATGTTATTTTTTTACTATTTTTCATTTAAATATTACTAATAGGGTCAATGTGATGACTACATGCCAAGATGTTAACCCAATATCTCTTGAAGACATTCCTTTATTTCAAGTTGGCATGACTTTCGAAAGTGTAGACGAACTGAAGCAATGTTTTAGGAAGTACGCTATTAAATGTGGGTTTGGTGTCAAAATTAGAAGTTCATCAAAAGGAGAAGACAATGAGTTATGCTTCATCAAATTAGTTTGCAGTCGTGAAGGAAAGTGTCACTCTGCAATTCCTCTAGAATTAAAAAGTCTCCCAACATAGAGAACATATTGTCCTGCCAGAATTAGTGGTGTGAAAAAGGAATGGCAGTGGTATATACGCAACATTAAAAATGTCCACAACCACGATCTTAGTCCAAAAAAGTCGAGGTTGATACGTGGAAACAAAAAAATAACCATGCAGGTCAAGAGGACACTAGATATGAATGATGAAGCTGGTGTGCGCATTAACAAGAGTTTCTAGTCATTAGTTTGTGAAGCAGGTGGCTTTAAAAATGTTCCATTTGTTGAGCGTGATGTCAGAAATTACATTGGAAAGCAACACAAGAGATTGTGTAATGATGGTGATGCGCAGGCTCTGATAACACACTTCTCAAACATGCGACAATTGAACCGTGACTTCTTCTATGACATTGACTTGAATTCAGATGATCGCATCTCAAACGTTTTTTGCGTTGATGCGCATCGTCGTGCAACATGCTAAGAATTTGGAGATGTCGTATCATTCGACATAACTTATTTGACCAACAAGTATGACATGCCATTTGCACCATTTGTCGGTGTTAATCACCATGAGCAGTCAATATTATTAGGATGTGGATTGTTGTCATCAGAAGATACATCCACCTTTGTCTGGCTATTTTAGTGTTAGCGTCAATGCATGTCCAATAAGTCACTTGACGAAATTGGCACAGATTAATGCAAAGCTATGCAAAACACAATTTAAATTGTTTTTCCAAATACAAGACATAGAGGGTGCTTTAGGCACATAATGAAAAAAAATTCTCGAGAAGCTCCAAGGGTACTCCCAATACAAAGGAATTAAGTGCGAATTCAAGAAATTGGTATACGAGAGTGTGAATGTGCTTGAGTTTGAAAGTGGTTGGACTCAATTCATGATGAAATATGAATTACAAAACAATGAATGGCTAGGAACACTATATGATTACAAATCTAGATGGGTGTCAGCGTACTTGAAGACCAAATTTTGGGCTGGAATGTCAACCACACAGCGAAGTGAGGGCCTAAATGCTTTCTTTGATGGATTTATCAATTCCACAACCACATTGCATCAATTTGTTGTGCAATATGACAACGCACTAAGACATAAAGCAGAAAAGGAATGTGAAGTTGACTTTGTGTCAATCAACACAACTATTCTTTGTGCAACTCATTCCTTGATAGAACGCCGATTTCAACAAAATTACACAAATGCAAAGTTTGGGGAGATCCAAAATGAGTTTAGATCCAAAATAAATTGTGTCATAAAAAATATTGTTGTCAACGACTTTGTCTCCAATTACGTGGTGCTGCAAGAGTGTTTATGGGACGACAATTGTGCAAACAAGTACCACAAAGTTGTATACAATTGTCAAATCGAAACAATCAGTTGCACTTGCTTGTTTTTTGAGTTTCGCGGAATATTATGCCGCCACTGTTTGGTAGTGCTAGCACAAAAAGAAGTCAAAATTGTACACTCAAGATACATAATACCTAGGTGGAGTAAACTGATTCGGAGGAGATACACTTCAATGAGAGCTGCTTACAACACAAAAAATGACGATCCACAAATGCTCAAGTACCAAGCGTTGTGCAAAGAATTCTTTGAACTTGCGGATGTCGCTTGCAAAACTGAATTTGGGACTGAAATTTTGTTTAATCAATTAAAGTCTTTACGCAACAGCACTGGACAATGTTATGCGATTATGCAGAACAAAAATAACTACCCCACATCCGTTGGAACAATTAACACAACTGTACGGAGCCCCATTACTATGAAGAGAAAAGGTCACCCACGTGTATTAAGGATGAAATCAGCCGTCGAGAAGGTTTCCAAGAAAAAGAAGTCTACCCAACCAAATTTAAAAACACACTGCAACACTCATGTAAGTCATTTGTGCTTAATAACCGTTACCATTTTTTTAGTATGCCACTAACAACATTCAAATAATTTGTAGCCACCTATGGATGCTCATGTCTGCAATGAGAACCAACATTCTAATGATCAAAGAACAAATACACCTAAATGGGTTTGTGTACATAACATTTACTAAGTTGCACTGTAAATTATTACTTCCACTTCGTTGGCTGACTGTTCTTTACATATGATGCAGAGTTCAAGTGTTCCAAATTCAGGTTTCATGTCCTTATTAACCTCGCTTCAAATCAACGAGTTAAACAGTCAAATGTCTACAACATCGTCGCAATTATGGTATAGTAATATAATATCAATTTCATTAAATATTTACTCTATTACATGAACCACAATGTAACAAATTATATACTTTTTTTAGGTTGCAAGTTGAATGAATAACACATTTTTTGGTGGATAGGACGTTGTCATGATTGAAGTCTGATGACATTGACAAACACATTCTAAGTTATGTGGTTGTTGTTTGTTAATGACATTTGATCTTTTTTGCAATGAACAAAAAACCAGAATTATGTATTTTGTACGGTATTTGCTTTTCTTGGATTTGATATGTGTGTTGTTTATGAACATATTTTGAACAGAGAACATGATAGTGCAAAACAGGATATGTCATTTTTATGATAGTCATTATTAAGCACAATTACCTTCTCACATTTCTGCACTTTATTGCTTTTGATTGATAAATCACTCCACTATGGTGCCACAATAATTCAGGTATCATTTCCAACTCATGTGAAGCACCTAAAAATGACTTCCATAAGTGTCTTTTTATAATACAATAACTGTCTTTTTCATAATGTACTTTATGTACAAACATGTCAAAAATTTAGTTGACCAACAAGACTTTTTTTTTTTTAAATTTCAAATACATAAATTCTTGATATTAATATTGTAACAACAATTAAACAATGATTCCCAACTGATGTGAAACACCTAAAACTGACTTTCATAAGTGTCCTTTTACAGTACAATAACTGTCTTTTTCATATGTACTTTATGTACAAACAACATGTCAAAAATTTCGTTGACCAATAAGACTTTTTTTTTTTAAATTTCAAATACATAAATTATTGATCTTAATACTGTAACAACAATTAAATAATGATTCCCAACTCATGTGAAGCACCTAAAAATGACTTTCATAAGTGTCCTTTTACAATACAATAACTGTCTTTTTCATATGTACTTTATGTACAAATAACATCTAAAAAATTCCGTTGACAAAAATCATTTTTTTAAAATTTCAAATACATAAATTCTTGATCTTAATACTGTAACAACAATTAAACAATGATTCCCAACTCATGTGAAACACCTAAAAATGAATTTCATAAGTGTCTTTTTACAATACAATAACTGTCTTTTTCATATGTACTTTATGTACAAACATGTCAAAAATTTTGTTGACCAACAAGACTTTTTTTTTTATTTCAAATACACAAATTCTTGATCTTATTACTGTAATAAGAATTAAACAATAATTCCCAACTCATATGAACCACCTAAAAAAGAGTTCCATATGTGTCTTTTTACAATACAATAACCGCCTTTTTCATATGTGCTTTATGTACAACACAGTTAAAAAAAATTATTCATGATGACTGTTACAAAAAAAATTTATTCACGAACATGACAATTTATAAACACATTATTTTTCATTACAATTTGTTTTAAGTACATAACTTTAAGTTTTGCAAAAAAAAAAAATACAAATATCAGTCACATCTCAACTAGAGTCTATTAATATCTCCCACAAGACATGTCTTCTTAAAGTTCAATAAGTGTCTTTTTGAGATGTGGTTTTTGTACCACACAGTTACCAGATTTATCTGCTAAATAATTTCAGTACAAATAACCACAAAGACTTTCGAAAAGTCATTATTCATTAACTACACCATAACAGTACAAAAACACAACAAAAGAAATTTTTCATAACTACATGTTTCATACATTTGAATTACAATTACACAAATGAAAATGATATTTCAATTCCATCAAACAAAATAGATAGATATTGCTGGTATCCTTTTCTTCTTTGGACCATAACCTGCGAACGGAGTTTGGATTACTCGGCTTTTGAACCGTAACCGTAGATGATTCCTCATACGCATGTACATATCGCTGTTGGTTACATCTTTGTCTTCTGCAGCTTCACTTGGAACATTCGTTTCATTCAAATTAATAGGAGAAACAAAATCATTTTCAGTTCTTTTATTTTTCCTCTCATCCAAAGTTGATTTCAACTTTGCAATGGCTCCACCAAGTTCACGAATATCATGTTCTTGCTGCTCAATTACACTCATAAGCTACTCCTTTTTTTTTTGGTTCCACCAGAGACACACTCTTTCCTCTTTCTTTTGTCACACTCACCATCACCTTTTGATAAAGCTTCTTTCACAACTAACACACCTAGTTCTTCCTTAGAAAGACAAAGATCATGCACAATCTGAAATTTAATTTCAAACAAACAACATCAATAAATTGCTAAAAGAACTCACACCAAAAACATTGAACGAAAAAATAATAGAAAGTACCACATTATTTTTGAAACTACTTCTTATTGACACATCTCCAACTTTGTAATTAATCCAATGCAACAACCTTGGAAATTTGGATTGAATAACTGCACCCTTTCTGTTCACAAATAGTAAGTGATCAAAAACCTATAGATACATCATACAATAATACAATTCGTTTAAAACAAAGTTACTGATTCATAACAAAAACTAAAATGCTACAACATAAAATTCAAGAAAAACGAACTTACTTACCTGCAATAAATATACACATCCGACAACATAGAAGTGCTTTCGATGTAATTGCTTTTTCAAAACAACTGACGCATTACACAAACTACCAACCAAGTACTCATAAACCACACCACCCCAATTATATTTAACTAGACTAGTCAAATCATCTACAATTTTAAAAAGTGAAACAAAGACTGTTCCATTTCTATTAGGCAAAAGAAACTCAGATATGTCTAACAGAATGTACAGTTGACAGTAATCTTCTACATCAAGACACTTACACTCAGTCAAGAGATAATTATATAGCATAGTAACTGTTACCTTTTTTTTAGAAAATTTCTTCCTACAACCACTACCAACGTCAACCTCCTCTAAATCAATTCTATCTCCATAAACCCTCAACCACAGGCTTACACATACATCTAATAACTTAGACGCTACAAATTCGAAGTTAATCATGAAACTTCCTCTGCTCTCCACCCACACATTACTTAACTCACAAGGAAGCTTTCGACTAATCTTAAATCTTTCATGCAACAAAACAAACCACCAAAACGGTGTTCCTTGAATACATTATTTTTGCTCCACACTTAACTTCTTGTTCTACAAACCAATATACTATGTTCTACAAGAATGTCTGAAATTAATCTGCAAATATTCATATTAAAAACCATACGTTAAACTTATTCTACTAAAATATAAATTAAATTACAAAGCAACAAAAACTAAAATACCTGCCTTATATCACTACAATCTCCAACTTCACAACTTTCACTACCTTCGGAACCTTCACTAACGTCACTCATGTCAACTGACCTGAAATTATCAAACGCATTAACCAAATTTAATTTAAATAAATTCGGCACACATCAATAAAATTACACACAACATACTCAAAAACCAACAAACTAACTTTCTAACATCCAACAATACAAATCCAGTTTGCTTTTTGTACTCACCCAAGCCTAAATGCCGAAACCAACAAACTCATCCAACTTCACAACTTTCACTACCTTCGGAACCTTCAATAACGTCACTCATGTCAACTGACCTGAAATTATCAAACTCATTAACCAAATTTAATTTAAATAAATTCGGCACATATCAATAAAATTACACACAACATACTCAAAAACCAAAAACTAACTTTCTAACATCCAACAATACAAATCCAATTTGCTTTTTGTACTCACCCAAGCCTAAATGCCGAAACCAACAAACTCACTTTCTAACGTCCAACAACACAACTGCAGTTCGCATTTTGTACCCACCCAAGCTTAGCTGCCGAAATGCTTCTTCTTCAAAAGCATTCGTACATTCGAACCATTTTTGCTTACAAAAACCCATTCACATTTTTAATTAACAGTCCACAACAACATTTAGGATTAATAGAACATCGACTTGGGGAACAAGAACACATAAAAATTGCATTTCATTTGGGGAACAAGAACATACGACAATAAAGTTTAATTTAGGGAAGAACAACACAAAAATACGGGAAAAATCAGTCGGGGAAGAAAAACATACCAAATTAGCCTTTGATTTGGAGAAGAACAACACAAAAATTAGAGCTTGCAATTGTGGAGGAAGTTGCAGCAACGATTGACAATGTTGTTCGGTGGAGATAATAGCCACAAAGCTCGCCTCTATTTTCCTTTCCCAAAACCACACTCTCTGTTTTCCCAAAACTGCACTCTCTGTTTTCCCAAAACCACACTCTTCACTTGTTTTGTCTCTGTTTTTCTATGCGAACGCGTGACCTACAAACCATTCTTAACCTCACGCGTCAATTTTCTTTTCATATTTAACAAAACATTAAAATATCCTATGCCACATAGGCAGGTTAAAAAAAGGGTCAAATAAAAAGGTCACTATATCATTATCTTTTTGATATTTCGAAATATTTTAAATTTATTAACATAATATCTATAATGAATGTAGTCATTGTATATGTATTTTGGAACTATCCCTATCTAAAATTATATCAAAATTCATTAAAATAATGGATGCCACGTAGCCATAACATGATTTTTGAGATAATTTTAGATAGGGATAGTTAGATTGAGGTAGACGAAGGATAATGAATGTAGTCATTGTATATGTATTTTGGAAACTTGGATGAAATAGGAACTGATACATTGGAATATGTTATTTTACTTGCAATGTGTTATGCAGTCTTAGAAGTAAAAGTGTGATTGAAAAAGTCACTTATGTTGGCACAATTGTATATTGTTGAATTATTTGTTGGAGTTAATATGTAGTTTGTACATTGACAGATATATTCATGATTTGATGGTAATTTAACCATCAATATACTTAATTTTGGGAAGGCAATTGTGCTATTTTCGATTGTATTAGTAAATTTCAAAAGGTGTTCCAGTACTGCCTGTACAAAATGTTGAGTATAAAAAGATAGTTATGGAATTAGAAAAGTAGACTTCATTATCGTACCAGAAAAATTGGTTTTTATTTTCAATCTTCAGTTCCAATAACTTGTTTAAGTTGTGTAGTGATGATTGATGGTCATGGAATTATTTGGATGGCCTTTGGATTGTATCCAAACCACAAATTATGTAATAATACACTCGAAAAACACTTCCAGCACTGCCTGTACAAAAAGTACAATGTAAAAAGACACTTATGGAATCATAAAAGGACACTTGATTATCGAACCATAAAGGTTGGTTTTCAATTGAATCTTCAATTGCAATTAGTTATTTAAGTTGTGTGGTGATGATTCATGGTCATGGCATTATTTGGATGGCCTTTGGATTGTATCCAAAACACAAATTATGTAATAATACACTTGAAAAGTAGTTACAGTACTGCCTGTACAAAAAGTTCAATCTAAAAAGACACTTATGGAATCATAAAAGGACACTTGATTCTGGAACTAGAAAAGTTGGTTTTTAATTCAATCTTCAATTTCAATTAGTTATTTAAGTTGTTTGGTGATGATTCATGGAGATGGAATTATTTGGATGCCCTTTGGATTGTGTCCAAACCAGATTTCATGCAAAAATACCCTTGAAAAGCAGTTCCAGTAGTGCATGTGCAAAAAGTTGAGTGTAAAAAGACACTTATGGAATCAGAAAAGGACACTTTATTCTTGTACCAGAAAAGTTGGTTTTAATTCAATCTTTAGTTCCAAATAGTTATTTAAGTTGTTTGGTGATGATTTATGGAAATGGAATTATTTGGATGCCCTTTGGATTGTGTCCAAATCAGATTTCATGCAAAAATACCCTTGAAAAGCAGTTCCGGTAGTGCCTGTGCAAAAAGTTGAGTGTAAAAAGACACTTATGGAATCAGAAAAGGACACTTTATTCTTGTATCAGAAAAGTTGGTTTTTAATTCAATCTTCAGTTTCAATTAGTTATTTAAGTTGTTTGGTGATGATTCATGAAGATGGAATTATTTGGATGCCCTTTGGATTGTGTCCAAACCAAATTTCATGCAAAAATACCCTTGAAAAGCAGTTCCAGTAGTGCCTGTGCAAAAACTTGACTGTAAAAAGACACTTATGGAATCAGAAAAGGACACTTTATTCTTGTACCAGAAAAGTTGGTTTTTAATTCAATCTTCAATTCCAATTAGTTATTTAAGTTGTTTGGTGATGATTCATGGAGATGGAATTATTTGGATGGCCTTTTGTTTGTGTCCAAATCAGATTTCATGTGAAAATACACTTGAAAAGCAGTTGTAGTACTGCCTGTACAAAAAGTTCAATGTAAAAAGACACTTATGGAATCATAAAAGGACACTTGATTCTCGAACTAGAAATGTTGGTTTATATTTCAATGTTCAATTCCAATGACTTGTTTAAGATGTGTGGTGATGATTCATAGTGATCGAAATATTTGTATGGCCTTTGGATTGTGTCTAAACCATAAATTATGTAATAATACACTTGAAAAACAGTTCCAGTACTGCCTGTACAAAAAGTTGAGCGTAAAAAAACACTTATGGAAATACAGAAGGACACTTCATTCTCGAACCAGAAAAGAAGTTGGTTTTTAATTCAATCTTCAATTCCAATTAGTTCCAATTAAGTTCAGAAATGTTAGAAGTTCATTGTTCCTAATAATGAGTATGGTAAAATTGGAATATCCTATTTTGCACTAACATCTCTTAAAAAATTGTTCATAAACAACACACATTTGCAAGCCAATAACTTCAAAAAATGCACAATATGCCTTTCTGCACTAAGATGTTTTCTGTTCAAAAAATGTTGATGAACAACACAGATATTGAATCCAAGAAATGCAATTCCTGCACCAAATACATAATTATGGTTTTTTGTTCATTGCAAAAAACATCAAATGTCATTGACAAACAACAACCACAAAGCTTAGAATGTGTTTGTCAATGTCATCGGACTTCAATGTGGAGAGTGTCTTATCCGCAAAAAAATGTTATATCCATTAAACTTACAACCTGCAAAAAGAAATATATTTTGCAGAAGAAGAACACCAAAATTAGGGCTTCCAATTGTCCACGAAGCTATGGCAGCGATCCACCTCTATTATTCTTTCCCAAAAGAGCACTGTCGCTTTTCCCTAAACCGCACTCTCGCCTTTAGTTTAAACCGCAACGTTCAATTATTTTTTTCTTACTTTTCCTCATGTGCGCGTGTATCACAACCTCAACATTCACTACAACAAAAAGTATTTTAGACAACACCACAAAACTATGGCCTAAATCGTAAAAACCGTGGGCTAAAGTTTAGACAACAGTTTCTTAGCCGTAGTCTAGGTGGCCGTTGCTGTAGGCATTAGG
>Ga0214543_1006729_pt1 | contig 20254 bp, 9 predicted proteins | sample CNSS2metaG_FD_160094 | JGI IMG/M metagenome (GOLD analysis project Ga0214543, IMG submission 160094) | Root nodule microbial communities from cowpea collected in UCLA plant growth center, Los Angeles, California, USA - CNSS2 | ecosystem: Host-associated > Plants > Roots > Nodule | place: USA...
ACCCGGGGATGACATGGATGACACTCATCCATGTCAGCTATATATTTGGGATGGTACAAAGAAGACACTAGTGGCTCGTGGAAAAGTATTTGAGGCAGCCACAGTTCTTCATGGCATGGAGTTATCAAAGGATGAGGTTAAGGTCACGGTAGAGGAGGTTCTCATGCTGTATGCTTTAGTTCCTATGCCAACAGATGAGGTGTATACTGTGGCACAGGCATTCAAGTGTTTCCTCGCCTGGCCTAGAGATTTGGTTGATACTGACCCCCGGTACAGACTCTTAAACCCACAAATATACTACATTTTTAAGTTTACATGTTTATTATATTCAAACTTAAATTATATTCCATTTTAACTGAAATTACATCAATATAGGGAAAACCTCAATCAAAGAAGATTCTTCTCTCTTTGGACGATCCTCTTGGTGCATTGCTCCAACTTGCAGAAATCATAGTTGATAAGCCGATGAAAGTTCCTTGGGATGCTAACATTTTTGGGAGAGATCTTGACATCCCACTTTACTTACATTCCCAAGATGTCTTGGAGCTTGCACGGGGACAAGAGGAACTCAATATTACCATTATTCAGTTATGGATGATGTAAGTCTTTTAGTCGTTATATATAGTTATTTGATATATTTATCTATTTACTTATATCAAATCAATTTTTGGTTTAGGTATTTGTCTGGTGTCATTGAAACTATGGGGTTAAATGATCTATATGGGTTTATAGACCCCCAACTCACCCATGAAGGCAACAAGTTTGATGACATCCAAGCATATGTGACCAAATGCTTTCAACGTGGAAAAGAAATTTATTTTGTCTCTTATGTTGCTGGGTAAGTCATTTTTGTTAACTTATGAATATAATCAGTCATTTTAATGCATAACAATGAATTTATTTTCTTATCAAGCGTCATTGGCAGTTACTTGTGGTTTCCCTAAGGGAGAACCTTGTTGTGTGGTTTTCCTCTTTGCATCGCCCTCCCCCCAACCATCTTAGACAAGTGATAGATTGGTAAGAACCTCAATATCAATCTTATGAATATGACAAGTTATATAAAAATATTCTAACTTATTCCCTATATCATAGTTCAATTGTTGCACATAACATGTTAGGGAGATCAACGGCTAAGACAAAAGGTCTTGTATGGTGTTCTCTCCAGGTTTGATATTTCTATCCATATCTTCATAATTGTTTGCTTGATTTTCTTCCTTAATTAATTGTAACGTTGTTAATATAATGTAGTGTAATAGACAAACCGGCTCATATGAGTGCGGTTACTATATAATGCAATGGATGACAACCACTGTGCGTGCTCGTATTACAACAAATTGGGAAACGGTAATATATATTTGAATTAAAACGAATACTTTGCAATATTTCCTTTTTATACTAACTTAACTTAATCTATTATTTTGTAGACATTCAAGAGTCCTGCAGCAATTCCCGCAAAGTCTATCAAGTTTGGTAGGATAGCATATGCCAAATATATAATTGAAATGTACAATACTATTGATTAGGACATGTATCTTAATTGTAAATGATTTGTAATTGTCTTTTAAATGAATTTGAATTGTGGATGTGTTATAAAATATTATATTATGGTCTATTCTGGTCTGTGCTGGGTGCTGAACAAAATTTGTAGGTTTAAATGTGGGAATAACATCAAAACAAAAACTGCATTAAAAAAAACAACATATTAGGCCTCGGTTCATACCAGAACCGAAGCAAAAAGCGTACTTTTGGCCTCGGGTGCAACCAAAACCGAGGCCAAAGGGGATCAAATTTAAACAAAAAAAAGCACATATGGCCTCGGGTGCAACCAAAACCGAGGCCAAAAGGGGATCGAATTTAAAAAAAAAAAAGAAGTACATATGGCCTCGGGTGCAACGTAAACCGAAGCCAAAAGAAGCATATATGGCCTCGGGTGTAGTCAAAACCGAGGCCAAAAGGTTGGGGTTGATGGCCTTGGGTTCCACCGAACCGAGGCAGAATGAGGCTCTATGGCTTCGGTTCTTAACCGAGGCCAAAAGCCTCGCCCCAATATGCTTCGGTTCCAGAACCGATGCAGAATATAAAAAACAACCGCTGCCAAAGCCCCTTCCTGCACTGGTGAGTGTACTTTTAGGCTGTGATGAAGGATTGTTATGAAATTTTATAAAGAATTGGGTAAATTTATAGGCATGTGATATGAAACGAAAAATGATATTTTTAGGTTACTAGAGATTATGTCTTTCATGGTTGAGTTCAAACTCGATTAAACTTGAATTGTAATGTTTTGGTTGAAGTCAAAGGTTAATTACATGACTCAAGGATAATTGAGGTTGCTTTGAATTATTATGTATTAATAGAAAACATCACTTGTGGGTGTGAGGTCAAGGATGGCAATAGGATAGGGCGGGGTCGGGTTTCGCAATTCCATATTCATCTCCGTAGAAAAAATTCATCCACATTCCCATACCCAAATCCAACTATCAAACTTGTATAATCTCATACTCATAACCGTAATTGTTTTCTTACTACTTCAATATTAATTTTAATTAATTTTTATAAAATAATAAAAATTACGATAAAGGAAACATAATATTATCAAATATTCAATATTAGGAGGATGATTGTTTCTTCGATATCAAATACTTTGAAATAAATTATAATTGTTTATATTTTAAATTAGAATACAAAATAAAATTTCATGAAAACTAAAACATTTATTAAATTTGCAAACATTAATAAAACCTACTTGATAAAATTTAAAAATATTTTAAAAAAACATAAAAGGAAAAAAAAATTCAAATTAAAATATATTTTAAATGTTTGTTTAGTTCAATTTTTTAAATTCTAATGGCTCTATTTTTAATACACTAATAAAAGTTATAATACATCACTTGATCAAAATGACGCAAAGAACAAATAATAAACATAATAATAAATTTTTGACATAGATCTTGTATCTTTTGAACTCCAATATATGTTGGATGGTTATAAAAAAAATATTCATAGAAATTACATTAAAGTTTTATATTATGGTAAACAAAATTTATTTATACAATTATAGTGAAAAAATTATAGTGTGATTGATAATGAGTTGGCAAATAAAAAATAATTACAACAAATAAAAATATTAAAAAATTAACAAATGTGTATCTTAGAAAAAATTTGAGAGGCTATTGAAAGAAATCGCACAAAGAAAAACAAATGTATAATTAAGGGTATGATAAGATGAAAAATACCTTAGAGATCTAAGAAAATTTTTCAAATATCAACATATATACTAATGGTTGAGAAATAATGGAAATTGTTTTAGTGAAACAAAAAAGTTCTTCAAATGAAACAAAAATGAATAATAATAAGTAAAGAATTTTATTTTTATATTACCTTGTAAATGAAATGTTTATGCTATTAAACATTTAAATTGAGTGTATTAAACATTATCATGTGAAAGAAAAATATACAATAAATATAAATATTAAAAAATAATATAAATATTCAAATGTGAGACATAATTTTTTTTTAATTCACATACATCATTTTAACATAATTACATAAAGGTTATAATAAGATGAAAAATATATTGGAGATACGACAGAGTTTCATGATAAACTAAATAATTAGAAGAAATAATCAACCATGTGATCCTAATTACGAGGAGCAACAACATAAAAAAGATTGTGACAAACACCATAAAAACGTTAAGTATCATTGGTATATAACAATTTGGCCTGTTCATAGACTTGAGACCATGCACCGTAAGCCCGAAACATTTGTTTTAAAGAGGATTGGATCATTTTCTAGAGAACCACAAGAAACTCCTTTCCATTAAATAATTGACATTGAAATTGTTAAAATTAATAAAAAAGAATTAAAAAATATATATTATTCTTGTCAACTCGATAATAAGCCATTTTATTTCCTAAACTTGAATAATATATATTTTTTAAAACAAAAAATATATATTCAACTTTTTGAATTATGTTACAATTAATCTACTATCAAAACAAAAATTAAACCATAATCTAATTAATAGTTTTGTAAAAAGTTTTAGTTCCTCGTCAAGATAAATGCAAATGAACTTTCGAGACTCGTAAATCGAAAAGTAATAAAAAACAAAATTTGATAAAAAGAAATGCATTTCTAATTCTAATACAAATCCAAAATAGAATAAAAAAAACAACATTATTAGAAAGAAAAAATATACTAACAAAAAATAGGGATGAAAATATTGGTACACACGACAATATGATAATTAAGGAATATAATCTACCAAAACCCTAATAAAAAGACTCTTAGCTCTTAGAAGAGAAGAAAATAAAGAGAGATAATAGAAGTCACAAAGAGATCAAATTATTTAAAATTATAAAAGAAGAACATGGAATCCAGATTGATCATGAGAGAATAAAGATAAACTAATCATTCTTTTTTTTGTAAAAAAAATTATAATTTACTAAATCAAGGTTTTAACTCATTAATTATCATTTTTAATACCAATAAAAATTAACAAACACTAGTAATAATTTAATTAAATTTTATTCTCAAACATAAACTTATAATTAATTTAATAAAGTTATATTAGTAATAAAATATTTTTTTGAGGTCTTTTTTTCTTTTTAAACACCATTTTATAATTAAATTAATAGACATATATTAGTACAAAAAAAATTGAGATCTTCTGTTCCTAGAGATCACGTGCTTTACTTGCTTTTTTCTTGAGTCGATCTTGCATGTTGGTGTTAATCTTGGTGGTTTTGTTGTTGGTTACTTTGTTATAGTTACTCTTAGTCTTCTTGAGGTTGTTTTTGTTGTTGTTGATTGTAATTGGGTACTTAAAAACCCATTATCCTCCCTATAACGAACTTCTTGTTTTAGTTATGCTGAATCATAAGAGAGACTTGAACTTCCTTAATACGTGACCTTGTCTCCATATTAAAAAGCATGGACAAGTTTCCGACCTTGTAGATTTGATCTCTTTTCTTTTCACCTACAAAAAAAAAAAAAAAAAACACACACACATATATATATATATATATATATATATATATATATATATATATATATATATATATAACTTTTATGTACTTTCAAATGAGCGAAGAGAAAATATTGATAGTGTCACTCGTTACGTTAACTTTAATGTACAACAGGAATAAATTATCTATTCAATACATCTTTTTAAATAAATGTACACTAAGACAGTGCTTTGCTTATCTTATTGCTACATTTTCCTTAAAAAAAAAAGGAAAAACTGGACCAAAACACTTTTTTCTATAAAAAGTTTCTTAAAATGCATAAACAACTTTTATTAAAAGATAAAAAACCATAAAAATAAGAAACTATTAAAACTCAGTGTTTGACTGAATGATGGGTTATTACCCATGATTTGATTATCCTATTGCCATTTCTTTTACAATAAGGATGATGAAAATTAATTTTAGAATGTCATATAAATTATCGCCAAATTCCGCTGTAATTCATTCGATTTATTTTATTGAGTTGTAATTTGTTATTAAACACGTTGATTTCTCGTCTAGGGACGTAAAAAAAATCTGTATTTACAGATATCTGTAGATAAAATTCACAATAAATTGAAAATAGATATTATAAATAGATATCTGCAGATAACGGATACGGAGATTTTTAATACCCGTATATTAACGGGACGGACAGGTACAAATATCATAGTATCTGTATCTGGTAGATAACCATACCCACTATATTCTCATTTAAATTAAAATGATTAAAAAATGATTAAAATATTAACACATTGATTTTGAATGAGTTATTTTTTATCAATTGATTTTAGAAAATCTTCATTTCTTGGTAAACTGTCATTCAACGCTATTTAAATAGGTTATTTGGACTTTGTTTAAAATTTATGTATGCTATATATCGTATTTTATTTGAATTTATAGTTAAAATATGTTGTTAAATATTCTAAACATTTTTTTTAAATACCTACGGGTACCCGTGGATATAAAAAAATAAATATATGGTACTCACATAACAGATACACGTACCAATATAGGGACATATACGAGACAAATATTTATCCAGCGAGTAGGGTAAGGTATCCCTTACTCGTCCCATTAACATCCTTATTCTAGTCGGTGTTTGCATTTTTTAAATTTGAAAAACTAATTTGAATTATTATTAAATATTGTAATTAGAAAGGTATAAAAGAAATAGCTCTTTTAAAATATATTTTAATTTATCTTCTGCATGTATTTTATGTGTTCTATATTAAAAAACATAAATTAAATAAGAATATGACAACAAAGTTAGTAGTTATGATGCAAGATATATTGTAAAGTAAAATTTACTTGACAATTATTTATCATATATGTTGAAAGATAATTAAACTAAAAGTAATTTAAAATATAAAATTGTATATACTAAATAGAGAATTTCATTATATGTTATAATAAATTATTTATTTTTCAAAAAGAATCACGAAATTATTGGTTAGTTTACAGTTGGTTAGTTCACGAATTTTTTTGACCGTTGGGTACAACTAATTATACAGTTTACATTATTTTATAGGAGACTAATTTTAATGCATCATTTAAATTAATGGAAAATATATTTCTGCAATTTTTTCTCATACAATACTTATCCGTACATTTAATTACATTCATTTCATAGTGTATTCTTATTATTAACTTTTATTCTTTTTATTTTATTCTTTCATTCTTTTCACTTTTTCTATCTTGTTCTTCTTTATCTCTTTTCCACCCTCTCACCAGTTCACGTGGGCTGTGTGAAAAAAATGTCTAGCATATATTCTTTATAGTTGAAAATGATAAATGAAAATGACAAAACAAATTTTATGGGATTCTCCTATTTTAATTTTATTCTGAAAAGTAAAACAAATAAATATGTTGAATCGTTCTAACTTCTTTTCTTGTTGTACGTACAAGAAAATTGGAAAAAACATACTTGGACCGATTAAGACAGAGTGTTCGGGTCAGTCGACTATAAAGAAAAAGTCAGAGAGTATGAGATTAGCATTCTAAACAAGATTAAAAGGTTATTAGGTTGTTATTAGACTGTTATTAGGCCATCATTAAGGTAAATGTTTATCTAAGGGCATATAAATATGTTGTGTAAGTGAGACATTTAATACTTTTGAATCTACTGTTTTTATTGTACTCTGCCTTAATCAAACATTGACTCAAGTCTCAGAGTGTTTTTTATAAGTAACCTATCAAATTGACCAACTAGACAAGAAGGACAGACATATAGGGAGAGAGTGATCGATAAGGAGGAAGCTTGACATTCGTGTGATCTCAGCCTTGTAAGAACATTTTAGCGCCTACCATGGGGTCGAGTGAACACAGTAACCACTAGGAACATGACGAGCAACATAGTGTTAGAAGGAGCGTCCAAGTAGCAACATGTGGACCCCATGAAATTATTTATATGATGAGTAGGGATATGGAAGAGATGAAGAGAAAACATGAAGAAGAGTTGGAAATGCTATAAGCTCTACATGAGGAAAAAGCATTAATAAGGAAAAATATGAACAATGGAGGACCTATATACCGTCAAAGCCAACCCAACCTGGGATAGCTAAACAACCCTGAACAAAATAGGATCGAATGGTCTAAGGAGGTAGTGATAAAGCCAGCAAAGATTACAACCCTTCTTCAGAATGCATCCATTCATTGTAGGGATCATGGATCCCCCACTACTGGGCAATTGGAAGATGTCGGTATTCGACAAGTACAATGGGTTGACAGATCTAGAAGAGCATATTAGTATTTTTCTAATGCATATGACACTATACATGTCCAATGACACCATTTTGTGCAAGGTGTTAACAACGTCTTTGAAAGGAAGAGTCATAGGATGGTTCACCCATTTCTTGGTCAATTCCATCAATTATTTTGCAACAATTAGAGTGAAGTTTTAGGCTCAATTCGCCACCACCCGACTACATCATGACATAAATCACCCTAGTGAACATTAGGCAGGAAAAGGGAGAATACCTCCAAGATTTTATGGGCTGGTTTGGGAAGATAACGCTCCATATAAGAAACTTGAGTCCAGAAGTGGCTATGCACCACATGGTCACTACACTAAGGCCAAGACAATTTGCTGATAGCCTATGTATGCAACCCACAGTTGAGATAGAAAGCTACAAAATTTATGCAAATGAAGGAGTTGAAGGACTTCTGAAAGCAAGTAAGAACAAAGCGAAGATATCAGGTGACCAAACTTAGACACATGGAGACGAGCGTCACATAACAAAGCCCCCACACCATTAATGGAATGCTATGACTTGGGGGCTAGTGTAAATATCACACGAGAAAATGGGAAAATGGACTTAGATTGATAAGGAGAGAGTCTTTGAGCCAAGCCAACCGACACAGCCGATTGGTTGTAAAGGAAAATAAGTTTTGGAGTTAACTATGAGATTAACAATTTAAACAATATTAAAAGGTTGTTGGGTCATTATTAGGTCGTCATTAAGGTAAAAATTCATCCAAAGGTCTATAAATATGTTGCGTAGGTGAGGCATTTAATACTTTTGAATCTACTTCATTTATTTTACTTTGTTTTAACTCAACATTGACTTGAGTGTCGGAATCCTTTAACAAGTGACCGACCAAATCGACCGACTAGACAAGCAAGAAGACTTAAAGGAAGAGAGCGATCCACATCAAGTAAGTCACGAAGAGGAAGGTTGAAATTCATGTCATGTCATCCTTGCAAGAACATTTACCAAGAAAGTTATATTAAGAAATTAAGTAATAGTATTACAAAGGGAAAAACTCAATTTTAATTGTATTTTTTCTTATTCAAATTTTACTAACTTTTGTAATACTTTAATTTTTAATAAAGATAATTTTTAAATGGTTACACAATATAAATCATAAATAGGTTATAAATGCTTTATTTCTATAGTTGATTGATTGAGATATGTTATCTTTTATAAACTTTTAGGTATATATTTAATATTACATGTAAAGAAAATGGTTAAATATGTTTTTAGTTATTAAAATTAGACTTAAATTTAGAATTCGTCTTTATCCAAATTTTGAAACATTTTGTTTCTCAAACTATAAAAATAAATAGATATAGTCCTTTTATTTCAATGATGTTAATTTTTTTTGAGTTTGTGACGTTTTATGCTAACATTTGAGTTGAAATGTACCAAATAGTATAAATAACTCAAATGATATTAGACATGTCAAATAGATTTAATACAATTGAATTAAGAGAATTATATATATTTATTTTTTAAAATTTAAAAATCAAATTGTACCAAAGTTTGAAAAATTGACGAATTGTAATTTTACATTAAAATTTAGAAAGTGACAGGAGTATTAAGAGATGTCTAATATCATTTGAGTTATACCATTTTATTCTTTATTTAATTAAAATAATTTTATTACTTGATAAAATATATAATCTTATTATCTTTCGGTCAAGAAAAGACAACTAACTCTTTATTCTTTAACTCTATAATATATATATATAAATTCCAGATATTCTTAAATCTTATCTTCACAAAATAGTTTTAAAATCTAAAATACATTAATACAATAAACATATACATGCATATCTTTCTGCCAGAAATAAATAATAGACATTTTATATTTGGTGTACATATTCTTTTTATGAATCTCTACGTAAATCACACGTAACCCATTACTTTTTTTTTATAATTGTTTTATTAATAACATTTCATGTATAGAACAAATAGAGAAAATAAATAAAAGTGTATTTTAAAAACCTGTGTTCTGGCTAAGATATATTATATATATATATATATATATATATATATATATATATATATATATATATATATATATATATATATATATATATATATATATATATATATATATATATAAAGAAACCCATTTTATCAGACCTAACAACGTCCACTAGTTTATAAAATTATATTTTGAAGACATGGCTAAAATCATTACATAATTCTTAATTCTTAAAGATGTAGGCTTTTTGGACGGTGACTTCTAGTATTAAAATGGATTCATTTAGAATTCTAATGTCTTTATATTTCTATTTTATAGTTTATTTTTGTACATATTGTGGTAACTTGTTATAAATATGTTATATACAAGACAAACTCCGAAAAGACTCTGAAACCGTGTTTGAAAGGAAATATAAATTTAATTAATTTAATTTTTTTAAGAATAATGTATTTAATATATTATATTACGTTTAAAGTTTATCTTGTAATGGAATTTCCGTACAGTACATAAATAATTTTTTTAATAAAATTAACAATTCTTATGAGGATGATATGATAACAAAATAAAATAAAAAAGTTTTATATCACTTAAAGATTAAAATATGATAAAAATACTATGAGGATTATGGAAACCGTCCGCTTCATCTTGTCATGACCCTTATGGATGATAGATTATGCGGAACATACCTAAGTTAAAATATTCATGGTTCATTTTACACTTTTTCTTGCAAGCTAGTGGGTTAACTTGTATGACTTATTTCACATTGTCATTTTTAGACAATTTTATATTGCATAGTAAAAGATAAATTGGTGTAATATTTTTACTTGAATTTAATTTGAGCGATAACACTCTAGGTGATAAAAGTTCATCTTATATATTTAAGAGTGCCAACAGGAGAGATTTTCATTGGATATTAAGATAACTAAAATGTTATCTAGATGTGAAGGTGCATTTTCAATAGTCCAAAAGAAAGAGGGGCGTTTAATTAACAAAGAAACAAAACCAAGAGAATATTAACAAGATATGAGTGTGAACATTGAAACAACATGAACATAAAAGAAGTGAAATAAAGAGACAAAGACATAAAGCAAGGGAGAGGAAGAAGATGGGGAAGGTAGCACGCCACTTAAGGGATGGACCAAACCAAGATTAATGGTAGTTGTCACTACTTGAACCTTTGTTCAAGATAAGACAAGGGAGCTCAAGAACACTTAAATGAGATCTCCTTATATAGGCTTTAGTAGGGACATCTTGGCAAATACACGAATGTGATTCTAAAAATAAGGGTAACATGATGCCACATGAAAATTAGGGCTACCTAGGATGACCTAGATGACACCTTGCTCTCCAAGGATGATGCCACTTGCTTTTGACCTTCTAGAGGGTCAATAAGTATCCTCAAAGGCTCCCATGTGCCACTTGAGGGTTGGGCTTAGGTCTAAGTCCTCCTCTCCTACAAATAAGGGTGCCTTCTTTAAACTAAATGGTGTTAAAAGCAATCCATTCCTTGGGCCACACGTCCCATCACTCTACCCTCCAAAGAGTGTCTCTATCAAGCCAAGGAGGTGTCAAAAGTAGCTCTAAAAAACAAAAACAAAAGCACAAGTATAACTAGGAAAAATTCTACGTAAAGAAAATGAAACGAGTAAGGATGATGCCTCCCTTCTAGTCATATTTCTTGTGATCCTCCTAGGAATAGTCTCTCTATCCTTGTGAGGAGCCATATACTTGTCACTAGGCAACAATAAAACTACCAAAATAATATTCATAATAACACTTTTCCAAAAAGAAACTACTAAAAAAACTCATTTTCTGCCAATTTTGTTCTGAATTTTTTTTGTAGGAAATATTTATAAATTTTATTAAAAAAATTTGCAGGAAATTGCTGCCAATTTTTTTGCAAAATATTTTGTATAAAACACTTTTTGCAACAAATTTTGTAGGAAATACTTGTGAATTTTATAATTTTGTAGGAAATAATTACCCATGAAGGAATTACCTACCAATTAAAATTCTTAGAAAAAATAGCAGGAAAAAGTCTTTTCTTGTAAATTTTTTTAACAAATTTGCAACAAAATTCCCATGTAATATGAGAATTTTTAGTAATGAGATCTTCAATATTCTTTGTAATCAAGTGGTTTATTAGGTTAAAGGTGTTTGTAACATTGCTAATAATTATAGCATAGGTGTAGGGATTCAAGATTAACACTTTTATTTTTTTACTTTAGAAGCTTTAAAGAAAAATAGAGTGTTTGGATTATTCTTGCAAATGAGGTTTGCACTCACAACTTGTATAGATGATGATGAAAAGGACAATAATATATCAAACAAAGTGAACACAAAAATAGATAAGGCATTATGAAAGGTGTAAGATCCGCGGAATTTAATTAATTAAATAAATAATTAATTAATAAATGCGGGTAGGTAGATTATTTATGATATTAAATTCTAATAAGTATGACATGGAAAAGTGCTAGCTCATCTGGTTGAGAATACTTAATTGTGTGAAAGGACTTGGGTTCGAGTCCTATGAGTGTTATTGGTGTCTTGGTTGACTTACTTTTATTTTAAAATAATACATGGTCGTGTTGGGTGATAACATGATGGTAAATGTGTGTGAATTGACATGAAACATTAATTGGCTTGGTGGTTTAGCTTTGATCTGGCTTTGGTAAGGTCATGGGTTTGAACCTTGGTGAGTCAAATTTAACTCTTTTTGCTTAAAAATTAGTTGTGGGCTGAATATGAAAGGGTGGAGAAAACCTAGCAGAAAAGGGGGCAGCTAAAGAGCTGAGAAATAATCAAGTAATGGCCCTTGAATAGCAATAAAATCCATAATTTAATCATATTCTCGTTTTTTTTTTTGCATTAACCAAGTATTAAGCGAAAATTGAGAGTGAACAGAGAATTGGGATTGAATTAGAGAGGAGAAACTGAAGTGGTGATAAGGTTAGTCATTGGAGATCAAAGGAACCTTCCAAATTCAAGTTTTAAGCAAGGAAGTTTCAGGTTAGGGGAGCTTAGCCGAATTTCTATGTTTATAGTATCATTTTGTATGATCTGTGATGAAATTGTGTTTTGAAATTCGTGCTGCACCTGAGGGAATTAGGGGTTATGGGTTTTGGTACTGTTTTATTGAATTTTGGCCTAAAAGCATGAAAATAATGGGGTTATACACTGTCTATTCTGCGATTATGCAAAGTTGGGTTGCTAGGGGTCTATTTTAGTGTTCAATTATGCGCTTATGACTAATGAGATTATGCTGAATGATATGAAGTTGGAGTATATTTTGGGTGTGATTGTTGTTGTTGTGTGCGTGAAACAGTGATAGAGTCTACATGTCTCGCTCAGGCGAGCCAGACTCGCCTAAGCGAAATATGTAGGGACTCGAAACCCTTCCCTGTTCGACCATCTCGCTCAGGCGGGGTGATTTGGTCTTGGGCGACATGTCATCTCGCTTAGGCGAGTGTGCCTCGCCCAAGCGAGAATTCGTGTGCGTTTGTGTGGTTTGTTTGAACATCTCGCATAGGCGGGATTGATGGTTGTTTTGAGCGGAAGTACGTCTCGCCCAGGCGAGTCCCTCTCGCCTAAGCGAGATCTCGAGGGAAGGTTCGTAGTTTTGTTGAACTCGTCGCTTAAACGAGGCATTTTAATCCTGGGCGAGTGAGGGTCTCGCTCAAGCGAGAATGAGCTCGCTTAAGCGAGATTACGTGTATTGCAGAGATTTTAGAGGTTCGCCCAAGCTAGTGGATCTAGCTTAAGCGAGATAGGCTGGACTGGCGAAGCAAGGGCTTTTGGCCTAAGTGAGCAAGGGTGTTATTAAGCGTTCAAGATCTGAGTTACTGTTGTATTGAGGGTGGGAGATGGAAATTGTAAGGTGTGGTCTACAAGGCTTCTAAAGTATCTTAATGGTTAGCTTGTTGGAGTTTCATGGGTTGTGGCCTGGAATGTTTTCTTGAGTTGTGGCTCAGGGTAGGGGTTAAGCACGTGGCATTCTATGGGTTGTGGCCCAAAATGACTTTCCTTGAGTTATGGCTCGGGATAGCGGATGAACACGAGGAACCTTTGAGTTGAGGCTCGGGTTGGTGAGTGTTGCCGGTGTGAGTGTGCTGGTTGTGACCAGTACGGATGGGTCCAGAGGGACTGCCCTCCTTAGTGTTTCGCTGACGAGTTTGGTAGTCCTGGGACGGTGCGGACTATGCTTGTAATTGGGAACTCCACCTGGCCTTACGGTGTGTGATCCGTAGCATGATTTCCGCACGTGCTCTATCGGTTGTGGCCGATAGGTGTGGCAGCAAGACGCCTTGAGATACTTAATAGAAGATGTAGAACACTGCTAACATGGTTGTGGCCATGTGGAAGAACTGGAACGAGTTTCCCGGATGTACTTTAATATACACGGTGGTGGCCATGTGGAGGGAAGGTAACGAGTCTTCCACGAGGTGCATCAGTGTACATGGTGGTGGCCATGTGATTGAAATGGAGTAATGTTCTGTGGGAAATAAAAGAATATTGTATATGGTGGTGGCCATGCGGTATAAGGGAAGAGTTTGTGTTATTGCTATATTATTTGTATCGATTATACATGCATATGTATGTTTGGTATATTTTTGTGTGTTTCATCTTTTAGCTCACCCTATCTTCTTGTGTTTGGCGATGATCGTGTACGCGGTACACGTGAGCAAGTGATGATGCAGGTGGAGCTGGTAAGGCTTAGCTGCGGAGAGGGGATGATCATGGGATATTTTCTTTATGTTTTCTTTATTTTCTTTGAAATGGATTGTAAAGGCTCATGGAATATTTTGGTTTTATTTGTAGTTTTGTAATTATGGACTTATTAATGAATTAATAAGGTTTTCAATTTCCCGTGTTTTGGGAAATGAGGTATTCTTAAATGTAATGTTTAATTACTTTATTATATTTTATTAAACTAGTAATATCCTGACGGGATGTTACAAAATGTCTAATGGTGAAATGAACCATTTTAATGTTTTCTTTTAATTTCCTTTTTTTTCTCGATCTCAATAGGGTTCTTGGATTCATCACAATACTAATTTTATATTTGTCAATTGAAAGGTCAATCATAGTCTTTTTTTTATCAGCAAAGAATTAATTAATTAATACATTAGAGTACTTGTGGAATGCTTTAGCCCTTTTACAAAAAGTGTGATAACCCTATACATAAGGGATGTAAGAAGGCTAACATCTTGAGCCTCAACAAATAATTGAACATGATGATCAAACTAGTGTCCATCCTGGATACAATATAATAAATGTAGAGGGTTAACATCACAACCACCAAAAAACATTCCAACCCATTGCCCACCCTGAATACAATACATAACTACATACATCTCCAAAGTACAAAGACGATAGAGTTATATTATAAATGAAGACATAAGCCCAACACATCCAAAGATCATTACCATGTCCTTGATTCCTTTTAATTCATTTAAGGGTTCCAAACTGTGGTTTTCTCACTACCCTATAGCCATGCTCCGTCCGATATATAGCCAAAGCATAACCTAGCCACTTAAACACTTGAAACAATACAAAGTTACCATTTCACAAATATTTTAATTACAAAACATGGCAGAAATACCAATCACTATAAGAGAAATTGACAATAGGAATTTTACATTTCATCCAAGACCATGTCGTGACTTAAGCTAAACCAACAATTTCCTCTAGGTCTACCTTCCTCTACTTAAAGATGACAAGATTTGTATATTTCCAGACTTACCCAACTATTTCTAGCTACATACCTCTTCAAATTGTATTTGGCTTTCTATTAAGAGTAATGAGGTGAAAATGTAAAAAGTTTACCTTATCTTGATTGTGATGCACTGAACTCATTCTCATCCATCTATCACACATGTTCCACACCTTTTGAGTTACTCTATATGAAAAGAACAAGTATTTTACACTCTCCTTAAAGGATGAACACAAGTCACATAAGATATTTTGCAGTTGGACCCCTCTTGTAAGTAATTTGACATTTGTTGGGAGTTTATCCAAGAGTACCCTCCATCCTAATATTTGTGCCTTATGAATAACCTTAGCAGTCCATAATTTATTAAAAATGATACGCTCCTCCTCACTTGCATTTCCCTACAAAATATTATAAGTTGACTTGATTGAGAATACCTCGTCATCCTTCCAAATCTAGGTGTTTAGATAACCTTTCCTAAGACTTTAGGTGTTTCCCATTCAAATATAGTTCTTCTCTAAGTCATATCTCATGCTCATGTATTGTTTACCCATCTCCCTACCTACCCTATAGTTGTATCTTTACAATTAGAGATCACAAACCTCCTAGGGAACCTATGGGATAGCGGTTCAGCTCCTGCCCATTTATCTTCCTATAACTTAACTACACTCCCTTCACCTACACTCCACTCAATATGGTTATCAAACCATGATCCTTGGTCAAAGCTTCAATACAACATACAAAGATCTTTCCACCACTAAGAGTCAAACCTATATATGTTATTTTCATTCAGGTTACTCCATGACCCATATTTTGATTTGAGTACCTATCTCCACATGCCCTGATCCTCATTGCTCAGTCTCCACTTCCATTTTTGCTAAGAAGGGTATGTTAAAGTTCTCAATATCTCTTATGCCCAACCCCTTTTCCTCCTTCGATTTACATACATTGTCCCACTTAACCCAAGAAATCTTCTTATCCTTATAGCTCTATCCTAGAGAAAATTCCTTTGTGTTCTTGTGAGTTTGTTGCATTCATTCTTTGACACTTTGAAGAAAGATAGATAATATAGCGTTAAGGTAGAGATTACCAGTTTTATGAACAAAAGACAATAGTTTACCTTTCCAACTAGACAACCTGCTTTTGACTTTAGCAACCATAGGTTTCCATAACTGTTTTCTTCTTGGATCCCCCTATTGGCAATCCAAGGTACTTAAAGGATATTTTCATGTACTTACAGTTTAGGATATTAAGAAGTTTTATATTAAAGTCATATTCAATCCCACTCCTCAAATCTTAGTTTTTTATAAATTTACCCTAAGTCCTGATACCAACTCAAAACTTTTATAACCCATATATTTTCTGGACTTACATCACCCAAAAAGAGAGTGACATCTACAAACTGTAGTAATCCAACTTCAGTTTCCTTTTCACCCACTCTGACCCCACAAAATAGGTTTCTCTTGATCGCTTGTCTAAACAACTCTACTAAGCTATCTACTACTAGTAGGAATAAGAATGGTGTCACAGGATCCCCTTGTCTTAATCCTCTCGTTGGAACAAACTCTTTAGTGGGTTCCCATTAACTAGGACACACATAGAGGATGATTTCATACATTCCTTGATCCACCCACTCATCTATTAAAACCCTAGTATGTCATCATGTAGTATAGAAAATCCTTACTAACTAAATCATAGGCTTTTTCGTAGTCTACCTTGACTATCAATAACCTCTTCCTTCAAGCCTACAATCTTCTACTGCCTCATTAGCTACCAAGATGCTATCAAAGAGTCATTTTCCCTTAATAAATGTTGATTGGGAGGAATCTATGATCTTTGGAAGCACACTCTTCACTCTATTTGCAAGGATATTTGATATTATCTTGTATATGCAACCAACCAGAGATAATCGTCGCAACCTAAACGATTTTGTTTTTTTGGTACAAGTGTTATGAATGAGGCATTACATCCATTTGGTATTATCCTGACTATTTGAAACCTTTTAACAACTTGGCATACATCACTCTTCATAATGTCCCATTTACTTTTTATGAAGTGAAAATTGAATCCATCCGGTCCTGGACTCATTGTCCCCTCATATTGAATTATAACATCCTATATTTCTCGGTCTTCTATTTCCTTTATCAACACCCTATTATCTTATTCAATTATGGTTGGAAACTCAACATCTTGAATGTTAAAACTGAATTTTTTAGGTGTTGTGAATCTTTTTTTCAAAAATAAGCCTAACCTCCCCTTTTACCTTGATTGGGTCCTCACTCCATAACTCATTCGCTTTCAACCCTTTTAATTTATTCTTGATCCTCTTCCACCTAATCCTAGAATGGAAGTACCTAGAATTTGTATCTCCTTGTTCTAGCCAATTAACCCCTTTGATTTAACAAAGAATTTTCCTTTCGAAGGAGCATTTTGAATTCACTTAAGAGTTTCATACGCCTTAGCTTATTATCGCAACAAGGGTCACGACGGGATGACGAAAAATTATTTTAAAATAACAGAGGAGTCATCATCATAGTTTATTAAGGAAAACTATAGAAAAACCTTAAAGATTTTAGTCTTTGAAACCAAGTTTAGGTTCGGGAGTCGGTTACGTGTGGGGAAGGTATTGGTACCCCACAATGTCCATCCAAAGATGGTTCCTTTTAATTAAGTGTGCAAAATTAATGCAATTTTTAAAATATTTAGTTTCCAGCAAAAATAAAACAAACAAACAAAAAAAAAATTAAAGAAAATATTATTGAAATTTTTAGTTGGGCCCAACAAGGATTGACCTTGCTCCTACGTATCTCCATTTGTAATGGAGAATTGGGATTACGTAGTTCTTTTAAAAAAACTATTTGGAAAATGATTTGGAAAATGATTTCGAAAAGATTTTAATTTTTTGGAAGGTGAACCCGACAAGGACTTGACCTTACTCCTACGTATTTCCATTCAGAATGAAAAATCAGGGATCACGTAGTTCTAAATGAAAAAAATTATTTCGAAAAGATGGAAAGGTTTGTAAGCACGTGGGGTTTGTAAATTTGCAAATTTTTAGAGAAATTTTGTATGTTTAAAAAGCAATTATCAAGCAAGTTTGAGACCAAACATGATAATTAAAAAGTATAAAAAAATATTATCAAGCGAGACTGAGACTCGACATGATAATTAAAGTTATGAAAAATAATGATTATCAAGCAAGTATGAGACTTGACATGATAATTAATGTTATAAAAGTAATGATTACCAAGTAAGTTTGGAACTCGATATGATAATTAAAATAATGAAAATAATTATTATCAAGCAAGTTTGAGGCTAAAAATAATAATTAAAGTTATGAAAATCTTGATCATCAAGGCAAGTTCGAGATGTGACGTGATAATTAACGTTATAAAAAATCTTGATTATCAAGCAAGTCCAAGACTCGACATGATAATTAGTGTTATGAAAATAAGTATAAAAAAATGATTATCAAACGAGTCTGAGACTCAACATGTTAATTAAAGTTATAAAAAAAATATAAAAAGAAATGATTTTCAAATAAATCAAAGACTCAATATGATAATTAAAGTTATAAAAAAATTATTATTAAATGAATCCATAACTCAACATAATAATTAATAAAAAATGTTGAAAGATCTTAAACATCAAACAAGAACTATGAGATTCATAATAATAAAAAAAACAACAAAAGAGATCCGCTTTAAAAAAACACATGTAACAAATGCACATTTATAGAATTAATAAAGTCAAACATGGTAGTGATTATGCATATAGAGAAATCTCACAGGGGTTTATTTTCAAAAGTCATCAACTTCACTATTTATCCAACCAAAAGGGGCCTACATTTGAGAAAAAAAAAAGAGTTAAGCCTACATAATCTAATGTCAACACGTAAATGGAGAAAGATTTTGGCAATGAAGTAGTGTGGGTCCTACCGCTTTCATTAGCAAACATTTAAATAAGTGTATACAATAGCGCATGTATCCAACCAGATGCAATTGCTAAAAAAAACTTATAATAATATGATATCATGATAAAATCTAAATAAATGCTTTCACGGGAATGATTTTTGTGAACACGGTGCGCCAATCACAATAATATAACGTTATACTAAGGATTCATGTGCACATATTGTTATCTCCCACAGATTATAACAGCTCTCCACAAGCAATTCATGCAACTTAGTTTCTTGAATGCATAACATATCTACTCCCTCATTATTTATGATGTCTTTTAAGTATTTCTATTTACGCATGCCACCTGACCCTCATCACATGTAAATCTTACACCTAATTGTTTTGCTAACTCTTACTGTAAGCCCCATTTTTATTTTTTTTCTCAGTTTCATGTTTTGGGCCTGGCCCCTTCGTAGGCTCAAGACCAGCCCTACAGTAGGACCCCAATACCCCACTCAACATTCTCATTGTCTCTTGTTCCCTTTCAGAAATAGTCTAAGAAAACAGGAGTTCTGCTAGGGCACCCGACCTCCTCCCGTCTCCAAGCTAGCATAACCATCTTGTACCTCCTGGTAAGTCAAGATCCAGGGTTTTCATCCATTATTTTCACTTTTTTTCGCTGTTGAGCATGTTGGTCAAGTTAGGGTTAAGATTCCTAACGTCGTTTTGTTTGGATCTTCATGTTTCAGCTCTACTCGAGTTCCTGGAACTGTAATACCCCCTTAGTTAGGGTCTGCTTGCTTTTAGTACTCAAACAGAGGTAAGGGAAGCTAGTTTTTGCCTCTTTTTACCATTTAAAAATATTTTCTCCTGTTGTTCTTGGGTTGTTGAATACTTTTGGAATGATGAATGAGGTTTTTGGTGAT
>Ga0214543_1006730_pt1 | contig 20254 bp, 9 predicted proteins | sample CNSS2metaG_FD_160094 | JGI IMG/M metagenome (GOLD analysis project Ga0214543, IMG submission 160094) | Root nodule microbial communities from cowpea collected in UCLA plant growth center, Los Angeles, California, USA - CNSS2 | ecosystem: Host-associated > Plants > Roots > Nodule | place: USA...
ATATATATATATAACAATATATATATATATATATATATATATATATATATATATATATATATATATAATAAATCTTCTATATGTTTTCTATGATTTTAATAAATTAAAAATTTTATATAAATATACCTCAGTGTGAGGAATGTGTTGAAAGTCTCACATCGACCAAAAGATAAAACAATTTTATAATATATAAGTGAAGTGTAAATTTCACCTTACAAATTAGTTTAATTTGGTAGGATTTGATAGGGTTGAGTTAGACTTAAAACTCACTTCTAACATTTATATTTTTAATACAATAGATTTTTTTCCTTATAAAAAACTTGTTATTTATTAGCATTTGCCTCATGCTAATTACCATTAATTATTTTCATTGACCGATTGCGTTTAGTGGTTGAGACACAGCCATGATCGTGATTCATGGCCGCTCCATGTGAAATGAACACTGTTTGACTATAATTCAAGTGATTCCAAAATGTCCTTTTTCTTTTTCGTTCATAAAATAAACCACCAACAATTAATTACATAAAATAGTTTATTATAGTCGTTTAGCCTGGTCTGACCAACATCCATTCTTCATGATGGGGAGCCAAATTAGGTGCTCTTTTAATGGCAGACACTAACATTGAATGAAGTGTGCTTCATGGAAAAGAAAAATTCTCGGAAAATATATGATTGCTCGGTTGCTAATACTAAAGTATCATTATTGTATTAAGCAAAGAAAGCAACAGATTAAGAGCAATAACACTAGCACAACAACAGCCTTAAATTAAAAATTGTAAGCCATTTGAAGCCTGGTTACCTTACATTACATTACATCACCCTCTAATATCTATCTACCAAAGTACAAAACTGTGTCATAACATGGAGGAGGCTACTTGATTCCCATCAATTTTGTGAGAACTTAGCTCTCATATATACATAACAAGATAAGATTAGAGAAAAGAAAAGAAAATTGTAAACACTAAGATGAAGATTTTTTTTTTCCCAGCACAGAAAAGTAGGTCAGAGTTTGTTGATAAGAGGACAAAGATGAGGTGATGCAGTTGGACACCTGTTTGAGTGTGATTTGGTGTGCAGAAGAAAGCATTATGAAAATGATGGGTGTGAAAGGGAATGATGTGAAGCAGTGGTAGGTGTTGGGAAGTGCTGAGTGATGACCTTTCTACTCTTTGAAACCGGAGAATCGGAGTGGAGAAGAAGGTCCCTCTTGTTATTGAAAGGGAAAGTGGTTTTGGAAGAGTCTTGAGGTGAAATGGCCACTGGAGGGATTTCAATGGAGTTGAGGTGTGGAGGAGGGTGCTGCCACTGTGGGAGTGGTCCAGCCAAGAGAAGTGTCTGAAGCAGTGGTCCAGCTTCCACCACTGCCTTCAAGAGTTTTCCTTTTTCAGGCAATGGTTTCTTTTCTGCTAATTCAAGCACTACTTGGAGTGGTGTTGGATGTGGGGTTGAACTCCCACCAGAAGAGGGCATGCTGGTTTCTTCACAGTCAGAAGAGTGCTTTTCAGAGAACCCTTCTTGCACCTCTTCTTCACTCTGTGATGTGGTGTCTCTTTGATTTGTCTGACCAAGTTGTTGTTGTTGTTGTTGTTCTTGTTGGTGTTTGTTCTGGTGCTGATGAAGTTCTTGTTGCAGCTTCAGTTTTTCCAGCATTAGCTTCTGGCATTTTGCTTGAGCTTCATCTCTCTCTTTGGTGACCCTGCTTAAGAGGTCATTGACATGGATCAATTCACATTCTCTTCTGGTAATCTCCTCCTTAGCTGATGCAATTGTTGCTTCTAGCTCCAGGGTTGTGTAGAGAAGGGAATGTTTCAAGTCTTGTAACCCCTGCTAATGACACAACACTGAGCAAACAGGAGCAAAAAAGAAAATTGAAATGAAACAAAGTAGATGTGTGAGTGAGTGAGTGAGTGTGACACCTCTTCTTGGTAGTAGAATTCCCAGGCAAGAGGAGTACATTCATATTCCATTTGTTGCAGAGGAACAGAGGAACAGAGGGAGAATATGTGTTGTCTTGGATCTTCAAATGAGGAATATTGTAGTAGTAGTAGTACTATCCTGGTGTCTACTTTCCTTTTATTCTTGGCTGAACTTTACTTCATGGGACATGGAGTTGAAAAAGGGACAGAAAGCGCCAAAATTTTAAAGCACAAAGGGCAAATGGTAAGTGCATTTGGCTTTGTAACAAATAGGCACTATGTTCACAAGGACTAAAATTCGGTGGGGGTAGGGAGAGAGAGAGAGAGAGGGAATGTGATTTCATTTCAGTGGTCCAACTTCGAACCTAATCCTCTTCATATTGAGCCTTTTAGGTAGCGGCGGATGGCACGTGTGTACATGTAAAACTTAAAGTAAAAAATTATTTTAGCATCTCAATGAAAAAAGTAACTACCTACTTCCCCTTCGTTTATTCAGTTTCAGAGTCATAGGAAATAGTTAGGTACTTTTAACTACCTAGGTAAATAAAAAACTCTCCATCAAAACTCTATATAAATACCATTAACACTTTCTTGTTTACAAGATTAGAGGCTGTTCTTATTCTTCTGCATTTTCTGATCTTCTCAATGATCCATACTTCCGGTGCATGGAGAAGAGACTTTACTCAGATTAATTTTAACCACTGCTTTTTGTTTGTGTTGTATTTGGTCAGACTAAAACAAAAATAAAAGTCTAGTTAGAGGAATGATTAAAGGCATAAGATCTTATACCCTTTTCCTTTTGTGTGTATATGCTTTGATTTTATATTTTGACTAAAAAGAGGATTTTGCTAAGGCTTTATTAGTTATTATCACGCCCTCCCATACCATATACTAAAGCATGTATTGTCGTTACTTTTTCCCTCCTCAGTCCTCACTCCCTCCATCATTTTCCTGTTCTCACTCAAATGCCTATAATGCAGTGTCGTATAACTCTTCCCTAATGAAAATGACACATCAACTTTTCATTTTAACCTATATTCTCTACCCAATTTCAAGGTTAAAGTTATGTAAATATCATTACACAATCTGGTTTTCTGCTATCTGAAAATGATATTTGGATCATCCAAGAGATTACCATCCTAAGGTAACATATGAAAAGTGCTCATCACTTCACAATTATAAAATATCAAACACATTTTACTGACAAGCATTAGTAAGAAGAAGATTTCATGATCCGCCATATTACATATCTACCAGTCAAAGAAGGGATCTGAGAAGAAATATTTTTCACCAAAATCCTTAGGGGGCAACTGAGATAATGGTGGGTCCATTTTGTAGCTCTTTTTCACAGTAAAGTTCAATCCTTTTAGATCAAAAGAGGGGAAAAGAATAACGGCTTATGCAGCACCTAACTCACTGTTTTGGTAAGAAAATGTTGCCATGGATCTCATTGCAACCGTGTGGGTCCTCACACACCCTCTTCACACTTGGTTTCCTAATATCCATGCACCAAAGTTGCAGAATGAAGAATGCTACGCATACAGACAAATTTTTTCTTACTTTCCTTCAACAAAAAACAAATAAACCCTTGACGTTTGTCTACCAATACATTGGATAGCATTTTCTGCTATCTACAAAATCAATATCCAACAAAACTTTATGGGAACCAGGTAACAAATTTTATTTATTTAAAAGCCACAATTTCTGACACCATTTGTGTGAAAATTCTCAAAACATAATCAACAACTATATATCTATAGCTTAGGGAAAAAAAAAGGGGGGGGGGGGGGGGGAAACGAAATTCCCAGAAAAGGAATCTGCAGGGTTCTCTAGAAGTAGTGATTTGGTAGCTTATGAAGTATTGATGAACTAGGGTAAAGAAAAGTGATGGTGGCGTTAAGCGTGCATGAAACATTGCAATAATTGGCAAAGATTATCTTTATCTTTGTACCTGATAGGATAAGATTCTTAGACATTATTTTATATGATAATTAATTATTTGATGTAATCTAGGTGGTGGGTTATTTTCCTCCGTGAAGGAATAGTTAATTGATGAGAAATGAAAAGCATATAACCGTTGCTCATGAAAATGGAATTAATTAGTACATTTTATTTTTTCATAGATTTTTTTTTTTTTTTGATAATGCAAGTACATAATCACATGGAACCACCACTTAAAGTAAATTGATTGATGTAGTACAATATTCTTCTTCAACTATATCATCATGGTCATATTTTAAATTCTAAATTGATTTTCATTAGTATTTATTGAACCAAAATAACTTTATTGGAGAAAAAAAAAATCCAATGTATTGCAAATTGAACCGAGACCGTTTCCTTGTGAAAAGAAAGATCCAAAACTCTGTGAACACGCATTTGATAATAATTAAATTATGTTGGTTAATTAATGTTAATTAGTTATTGATTCGTGCAGTGACGCGGTTTTGAGCTTTAGAATGTTGGGGAAATGAGATACTTTTTGTCTCCGTTTGCATGTGAGGAGAAGGCCCACGCAACTAACCCAACTCTTTCAAATCTAATTATGTACGATTTGGCTAATTAACCCCCGACTCTTTATCTAAAAAAACAAACAAATTTATATTTACATTTTTGTTAATCCAAAAAAATAAATCTAACAAAAGCACGATACTTTTTGCTTTTTCTGTCTATTAAATCTTACATTCTTTCACATTTTGGTGTGAGGGTTTCCTAAAGAAACACTTTTTACACTGTAGTATCCCTCATGCAATTTCTCTGATTCTAAAGTTTTCATGATGAATAATCATAATGCATGAGAGAATATGAAGGCATAAGGTGGAAAAAAAAAATAGCTTGAGCACTACTGTTCTGAGAAAGCAACTGGTATAACCTAACAAGACCAGTGATATAAGTGATTACGAGTTTTTTCTTTTGAATTTCAAATTTTGTACAGAGTATATAAACTAGATATTATCAAAGATTTATCTTTTCAATTTGGTGTATCTAGGCCTATTTAAATTAATGGAAGTTAAAATTGATTCTTGAATGTCTGCATTATCCGATTAAAAAAGACTATAAGATGTTTATGTTTTTTAGTTATTTTTATATACGTTTAATTCCTTTAATTTAGATTTAGGCAATACTTTCATGTGCACAGTTTCTCTGTCATCTTTACAAGTTATAGTCTTCATTCATAATGGAAGTGATATTAATTTTTTTTTTCTCTTATTTATTTAGAAGATGATGGACACATCTCCAATTAAACAACGTATATCAACACTTCATTAGAAAAATAAACATGCAACTCACGAACTTATAAATTTCATTTTCAATAATATAATATGCTATCATTTTTCTATTTATACGTATACCTCCGTAACTAATAATATATCAAAAAATAAAATATCAATTCTTAAAATCAAATACTATATTATAAGAAAATTCATACTAACTAAAAATAAAATCATTATATAACTAAAATTGAATTAGATTTAAAATCTACTTCTTAACATATTTATAATAAAATAAAATTACAATTTACCTTTTAAATACTCCAAAAGTATTATGTGTGGTTTATTGAGATATTTTATATTGTTTTGTTGCTATGACGGTGTATATGATGTTAAGCATGGTTTCTTTTAGTAAGTCTGTTTTATATGTGTAAATAAATGTTATCATAGTAAAATATAATGGTTGGTGTTACTTTTTCTGGTGAGAGCCAATATTTGCATTCTCATTATGATGGTATTGGCAACAAGGCTTGGTAGAAAGGGTTGGCAAAGAGAGTTGCTTAAGGTGTATGAAATCTGATAAAATTTTTGGAACATTTAATGTGAAGATTTTATTTGGTTAATAATGTCGGTGGAAGAAGAAAATACAGAGCTGCAAAAGGCAAAAGAATAAACTTGTTCTAAAGCTGGGTAAAATTAGTCTTCATAATTACTTGAATTAATCTCAACAATAAATTTTTATATTCAAACAAAACAAGGTGAAAGGAATTGAAATTTAGATGCAAAAAACAAACAGACCCTAACCGTCTTGAATCCTGATATCTATTGTTCAGTCAAATTTCATCCAATTATTAGCTCTACATTCATTATCTAGGAACTCCTCTTTTTTCGTTTTTATTAATTTTGTAAGTTTCGGAAAATAAAATAAGGATACACATGTTAAACTTTCATTTTCTCTCGATTTGAACGTATTCAGCTACGTGCAAACTCACGTTTCACGCTCCAATATTCATAATGTATGCTAATCTATACGATACTTCTATAAATAAAATAGTTATGTAATTATAAACTAATATCTTCAAGCTTTCCTACCTGCGAATCTGAATTTTTTTATCAATATTGCTTTTTTGATAAATTTATCTTAATATAAATAGTTTGTAAACTAGATTCTCGACAAAATGGAGTTCAGGTAAAATTAAATTTGCAAAAAGATAATGATTCTCTACCCACATGATCCACTCCTACCTTACATTTTTTGGCCGTGAACTCCTTTTCTCACTTTGAAAACAGAAAGTTACTTCGCTCCCTTTTTGAAAATCTACCACTTAATTTAAATTTACAGTATTAAGGGAAGGAATAAGCCAGGAAAATCAACAAACGGATCAAATAAGCTACATCAGTTTTCAATGATGCAAGGCCCTAACACAAGAAGCTACAATTCAAAAAAACAACAGAACACTACCACCACTGTACTATGTAACTGGATGACCAGCATGAGCAGTTTCCACTTCATTCTCATGCAGAGTTGTTCACAATGAAATTGCCTGATTTATCTCTGCGCATCTTCACATTGATTGGAACTTCCTTGTAGGACACAACCTTCTCAACTGTGCGACGCAATGGCCGCCCAACAGATGATCTGCGATTATCCTGAGACTCAAATGAACAGGAATTGTTTTCTTGTCCAGAAGTTAATGTTGACGTTGGACAACATTTTTCTGACACATCATCAGATAATTGGGAGACATTAAATTTTGCATCATCTAACACAATTAAGTCCTCTGTTGGCTCTGGATTCTCTGGCTTGAACCTGTTAGTTTGTCTTCTCGTACTTTTCCTGTAGATAACTCTCAAAGATAGGTAAGCAGGTTTTTTATTGTCTAAATTAGTCACAAATTCCAGCTATTAAATTCAATCATAACGTGGGAGTATAAGCTTACCTCTTGTTTTCAATGTTCTTTTTGGCGTGAACTGGTTCAGTGTTAGTAGGTCTTGAAGCTGCATGCAAAGAATATGCATAAGGCTCGATATAGCAAGACTGCACGAAAGTAAGAAAGTGGACAAGTTGTGTAAAGTTACATTCTGTAGCTTCCCTGGCTTCGTCATGAACCTTGGACTCCAACGATGTGGTCCCACTTTCATTAGCCTTTGAAATATCTTTTTTTACTTCAACAACCTCCACTGAATCTTCTGTTGGTTCTGGTTTTTCATCTTTCAACCCAGTGGATTGCCTTCTCAAACTATACCTGCATTGTATATTCAAGGGACTTATATGAGCTACCTTGTTCCTTAGTAGTAACTTGTATGTAGTGTACAAAGTCAAATTTTGGAGTTCAGAAATTAGTGCAACGTAGTAAACAAACTCAAACTCATACCTTTGGTTGTCGACCCTTTCCATGGATTTGACTTGTTTACTTACGGCAGGTGCAGAGGCTGCATGAGAGAAAGACCTCTTTAGAGATTTACATTAAAAATGCTTGCACACACACACACTCACACATGAAGTGGGTCCACTACCGTACATCGAGGTTTGGACACTCTCCTCCTTTTTGCATTCCCCCGGTTATCTTCTGGGAATGACTGAACTGACTGCTTATTGGGGCATGCTCTCACCTAATAGTTGTTAAGATAAAAGGTGAATTGTTGCCGTGCCACTAAGAAGGGAATGAAGACCCACTAGCAGAAGGAACAAATAATGGAAAATTCATACAGTACCTCTTTAACATTAGTTTCATGCTTCAATTGAACTGTGTGCTCTTTTGTCTACAGAAAGAAAATTGCAAGTCAAAAACAAAGATTAAGGCTTGATCACTTGCTCATTTGCAATTTATCATCTTAGAGATGCATCAAACTGACCGTCAATTCTAATTTCATGGCATTGAGTATCCCATTTTTCATTCCTAGTTCAAACTGAAGTTCCCTTTGCTGAATGGCAACAAATTCAATATCACTCAACTCATCAAAAGAAAATTAAAAGCAATAAGTGGCACAACAAGCACCAACAGTTTTCATTGACTCACCTTCTGTCTACTTGAATTAATCTCCTGTATTGCATAGTCAAACACATAACAACAATTGTAGATTAGATTTTCAACAAGAGCAAAAAACTTTATTATTAAAAACATTTGGTCCATACCGCCAGCATTTGACTATTTGTGAGGGCAAGTTCCGCATTTTGCATCCTTAGTTTCTGATAATTGCTTTGACACTTCTGTAGCTCAGCTTTACAAGATTCTATAAACGCACTGTCCACACAAGTTAAGATAACACCAGTGAATGAAAACTATCACCACCAAAATCACAGACCAGAGACAAAGCACAGAAAAGTAGACCAAATCCAAAGAGAAAGTATAAATTACTCTCTATTAGCAAGATGCTTCACTAACATTTCCTTGTCCTGGGAAACAAATTCAAAACATACATCAGCAAAGTGTGAAGCTAATGAGAGAAACAAAACAAAAACGAAACACGAGAAGTATACATGCAAGTGTAGTATATATAATGTACCTTAAGAAGGTGTTCAACAGAGACGTGTTGTTTTGGTTGTTGGTGCAAGTTGGTTACATCAGCAAGAATTTTGTTTTGGGAAGCTCCAACTTCAACCCCGACACCCACATAAACAGAATCTCCCTTCACCCCTTTCACTCTCTTTGCTTTTACACCTGCAACTCGTGAAGTGAGATTTCAGATTAAAAATTCTCATATTTGCATGTAGAATTTCGTTTGGACTTGGGAGCTTCGACAAATCTTGTGGATGGAAAAAACATACGAGCTATATATAACCCCAAATTAGATCTTAAAATGTAAACTATACCCGACACAATAACTCAATTGGAGCGAGAGAACCCTAATCGAAGGCAAAATATGGCGGTGAAAGATGAATGAAATCATTAAAAGAGTAAAAGACGGAAATGAGAAAACCCTAAGGCAGAGAAAGAAAGGGAGACGATTTGAGAGAGGAGAAGAATGAGCACCTCCAACGGCGTCGGAATTGGAGTTGAGGAAGACAGTGCCACCACCTTCCGCTTCCATAACTCCCTTTCTCTGCTTCCGCCCGTGTTACTGTGTGGATTGAAGAGAGAAGGAAATTTCGAATTGGGATCGTCACGACTCAAAAAACTAGAGACAAACGGCTTCCCAAACCTAATTCCAAACCTCCGTTTTGAATCTTCTATCTCCCAACGGTCTCTACTGTTTTTTTTCACTCCCATTTTTTTAACATCTATAACAATAATATACGCGAATTTCTATTTATATAATATACGGAAATGGAAAATACTTTAATTTTAAATTCTTTGCCAAAAATAAATATACGCGAATTTCTATTTATATAATATTCTTGTATGGGTACCATAATCTTAATTTTCCTAACTTTAATTTAATTTTGATCTGTATACTTCTTGATTTTGCAAGTTTTTTTTTTTCGTTTTAATTCCTCTTCATTGCAGAAAAATATAAATGCGCTTTTTTATATGCATTGGCAAAATAATTTTTTAAAAAAAAGTACTATGAGTTGATGTCCTATTTTACGTTTTTATAAATGTTTTTAAGTTTAATCACACGAGCCAAAGTGATTAACGAAATTGAATAAGTTTTTATGAATCACTATTCATATTGTCCTTGAAAGTGCTTTGAGAAATGGCTTTCTTCCTTTATCTCCATAATTTTTTATTACACTTTTAAAATGACCATTTTATTATTTATAAAAGTGGCGTCTGTGTTGTCCGCTAGGTAAATCTTTCGGTTTAAAATTTTTATAACAAGATTTTTGAAACAAAATTAAAAAATGATATATTTTTTAAAATATAAATACATTTTGGAACAATTTTTTTAAAATAAAATTTGTAGAACAAACTTTATAAATCTGCTTTTTGAAATATATGAAATGTGTTCTGCATCGAATTTAAAAAAAAAACGACAATGTCAATAGTAACATGGTGTAACAAAGAGAATTACATTGATATGGGTACAAATAATAATAACAGGAGTGCAGGAAGAAAAGGCCTGACAAATTTACAGTGATGTTCCAATTTCTAATAATATGAATTTTTTGGAAAATTAGGAGTGTGACCTACATGGGCTTCACCTGGTCGGAAACAAAAGCCCACAATACTCATCACCAATAAATTTCACTTACCTTTTACAAAAATTTATATAAACTTAATTTAACTTACATCAACTCATTTAATTTTCTTTCTCTTTAAAATATTTATGACTAAAAGCGAACGTAACGTAAACGTCAGTAAAATATTACATTAATGCTTTTCATGATAAAAATTGGTGACGGACTTATTGACTTATTTAGACTCTATTATCAATATAAACATGAGTATTTTGGAATCATATGTGATATTTTTCATTTTTCATTTTTTTTTTCAAGTTGCTTGTTAGTGTGGAAAAAATAATTAAGAAAATACAAAAGAACTTGTTATGGGGATGGGTCAAGAAGGAAGATTGCATGGATGAAATGAGATTTTACCGGTAAAGTCAAAGAAGAGGGTGGTCTTGGAGTAAAGGATTTGAAATTGTTTAAATGACTTTATTGGTAAAATGGAAGTGAAGACTTGGAAAGGAGGATCGGGGGTTATGGAAAGATATTCTAGATTCAAAGTATGGATCCTGGAGAGCGTTAGATGAGATAAAGGAATCAAATCACGAGTCTTGGTAGTGGAGATATGTTAGGAGAATATGTGGGGATGACAAAATGATAATTGGTTTGGTAGTAATTTGAAATAGAGCATGGGTGAAGGTAATAAAATAAGGTTCCATTGGTAGTATATTACTTCTAACCTATTTTATATTACTTCTTCAGTGGATAGCTCCAGTTCCATTGCTAGTATCGCCTTCAGCTCCTAAATATGTTTTCATATATACACAATAGACTAAAATCATGTTAAATTGATTTGTCTTGATATATGTTAACTCAAATCAACACAGACTCAATATAGAAATATTTGAGTTAGACCCAACACAAACTAAATAAAGGAACTCACATTAAGATGAGTTAAACTAAGTGAAAAGAATCAAAGTCGTGTTGAATTAATCCAAGTGCATATTAGATCGAATAGGCCTCAATAAACATTGAATCAAGTATTATTCAGACTTGAGTCAAACCAAGTTGGTTTGATTCATCTAAAACATTGGTTGAAATATCTTTATAGTTTTTTTTTTCCTGTTTTTGGTACGTGATGTAAACTAGTATGTATCTACTTTTTTTTGTATATTTATTTTCTAAACTAGTTTCCCTTATGTAATTATTATTCTTTTTTATTTTTGTGCAATGCTTTTTATTACAAATGAATGATTGAATTACTTGTTAAATAAAAAAAAAAGGTTTAATTAGTCGAATGGTACTCACTTTGGATGTGTCAATTTGGTATCCACTTTTAAATGTGTCAATTGAGTTCCAAATGTTGAAAAGATGCCTCAATCAGGTTTCTTTCAGAAAAAAAAAATTATTAACACAATTAACGATATTGATATTTAAAATGATTTGCAAAATTAAGTATTAATATTTATATTAAAATTCGGTGATAAAAGTCATAAATAAAGTTAACTGTGCTAATAATTTGTTTCTGAAAGGGACATAATCGAAATACTTTTTAAAAAATTAGGACTCAATTAACATTATTTTAAAAGCAGATATTAAATTGACATATCTAAAAGAAAATGGGTATCATTTGACTAATTAAATCATAAAAAAAAATTGTGACAACTAACTTTAGAAACCACAACAATGATCATTACAGAATTTAGAAACTATTATAATAATAATAATAATAATAATAAACTGAAGATTGGAAAAAAAGATAAAATAGCAGTAATATCAAATTTAGAAATTTCTTTACTATTTATTTTAACTTTTGGAGATTTTCAATTTCAAGGAGTATTAGTTAGAATCTTATTTTGCGTGAAAAAAGTTACAGTGATTTGGTATTCAAAGCAGAGCATTTTGAAGGTCGATATCGGATGATGGAAACAAAAACAAAGGTCAATATCAGTAATCCTGAATTTCTAAAAATATTCTCATAATTTTGACTGCAACACTCGTGGTACCAATTGTCTCATTCTTTCAAAACTCAGGCATGAGTTTTGAAAATGGAAGCTTATTGCAGTAGCATCACAGGTAACCCTGGTTTTGTTTTGTTGTTATTTAAGAAAGAAAAAGTTTATAAGATGTGAAGGTATGATGGAGTAAAAATGATTTTTGATTTTGAAATGGATGTGTTGTCCATTCTATATCGAAGAGGGATCCACATTATTCTCTTCACGATAGAGTCAAGTCAAGTCAAAGTCTAAATTCCATCCTTCGTATTCATTCTTTCATTCATGTCTTTTGAAAGGAATATTAATAGATCATACCTTTGGCTATACTATACTATACCATAGCCTCCATGACATGACCACTGCCTTCACACAATAATGCACTCTCTCCATTATACTATAAATCATGCAAACCATATTTCACCATTCAAACCCTAACAGCTTCATTGCTTTCGTTGAGCTCAAACAAATATCAAAACATTAAAAATACTAAGTAACTACACACTTAGAGCAAAGGGTGGAATTTCTTATGAGAGTTTTGTTATTAAATCAACAATCATGTCATTAATTCACTGAAACTTCAAATACAAGTGTAAATTCTACGATGAGTAAATATAAGAAAGTTGAATACATGAGAAAAGACATACAAACTTTTTGTTTTAATGTTTTGGATTGAAAGTAGTGTCAATAGTTTATTTATATTGAGTTTGTATTTCTTTGATATTATGTCACCCCATTAAATCTCTCTTGTAAAATCTTAAGTTGTATTAGAGTCGGAGATTTATTTTATGACCAGACCGACTATCAAAAATCATGTCTTATTGATGTTGTGTCTCCTCAATGAATCCTCTCAACAAATTCATCAGTAGTACTAGAGTTGAAGGTTAATATTGTGACCAGCTAAGGCGAGTCCTTATATCAAAACTCTTCTTAATAAAGGATCGGGCAAGCATGTCTCGATGAATTGAATGATAATACAAGAAGAGTTATTTATGGTTAGTTTGAGCGGGAAGTGTCAATGTGAAGGGACTCACACTTAAGGGTGGATTATTGGAAATTTGGAATGTCAATCTAAATCTCACTTTGAGTAAAAGTGAAAAAATCGAACATCATAAAGGATGAAGACTTATAAACTCATTATTTTAAGGTTTTTTTATTAAATATGGTGTCAATTTCTTATGTGTGGATTGAACTCACGTTTCATCAGTATTGTTTCCTCCTAGTGATTCTCCAATATGAAACCTATAATAATACTTTTTGTTGTATTTTTTATCTATAATTCTACTCTTATTTGTGAGATGTGTAATGATTTATCATTGTTGTTGTGTATTGCAATGAATTATTTCAAAAGCTTTATCATCCGCTAAGTCACACATTATTAAAAACAAAAGATGTTAAATAGTATATAAAAAATTATAAAACTAAATTTTTAATGTCTTAAGTTGAACATGGTATAAATTTTTTAATCGACGGTGAATTTCTCTTTGGACTTCCTATCTCGAAATACTCAAAAGAAAAGTTTATTTGCCTTTTTTCTTTTAAATGGGTATGTTTTCTTAGTTGGTGATGTTATGTTCCTTTTGTATATCTTTGTTGCGTTTTTTACGTGTCAGGGGAATTTCCATACCTTCTATAGTAGCACTGTTTTCTTTGTGCAGAGAAAATATCTCCATCCTTTCTGTCTTCTTTGCTTCTGCTTCACTCCTAACTGTGAATTCAAATTTACCATTCTACAGATCAGTTATTTTATCAAGTGTTTATGATAAAATAGTTTAGGGTTTAGGGTAAAAATAAAATAACCCTAATTTATTTTTATTTAAAGGATTTAATCAAATTTTCAATATTTTTTAACGAATCAATTGATTTTTTTTTTTATTTTCTTATTCCTTATTTGCATTTTCACCTTACCCAACACATTGAAATGGGAGAAGAAGCCAAAGCCCAATAATTGATTATAGGCTCGGGAAGCAGAAAGTGTTTTGGACCGGAGCCACTCTAACTTTGCCTATTAGTGCAAAACGGGGTTTTGTGAAGTTTTCTTTTTACTGGTTTTTTAGTGAGATGTTATTTTAATAAATTCAATACTCGTTAAAAAAATACTTTAGCAAATAGTTATCTATTTAAATAAATTAATTCAACCATGCATTTCTTTTAATCAGCGCAAACATGTACTTAAATCTTTCCATTCGAACCCAGCCATATAGATTAATTATAGTGTTAATTTAAAAAATCAAATACAAATATATAAGTAACTTTGTAATCATAGAATTACTTATTTTTCTTTTCTAAAAATAAAAGCTTTAATTAATTTTTTATATTACTTTCTTCTCAATGAAAAATACTTCTCGCTCTAGTTCATTTTTTTAATTTTTATTTCTTGCAACATTTAATTATATTTTTTCAATTTTTATGTTACAGATTTTATATTGACAAAAATAAAATGAATTTACTGTAATTTTAATTTTAATTTTTATCTTATAAATTAATTTTGTAAACTTAAATTAAAATAAATCTATTTTTTTAAGATTATATCAATCATCTGAACCCTATTTTAATAAAATGTATCTTCTACCATCGATTAGTATTTAATATAACTTTTATGCATTAAATGCGTTTTCCATATTACTCTAAAGTGTATACTTTTCGCAGTGACACTGCATGATATGGTATTAAATTAGTTTCGTATTACATAAACACATCTCTACTTGTTCTAAGTGATTTTTGATCTGAATATGTTTGATAACTTTATTGCGACAAACTGAGAAAGGTTAAGAAGAGAATAACATCCCAGACCCCATTGTTGAATGTTGAAAGTTATTGCGACAAAGTTTGAGTAGGAAAATAATTAAGAAGCAGAATTAGGATACAATAGAACATAAGATGCAGAGAAGCAGAAGATAATGTTGTTGTGTGTGATTGAGAAGAGGATTATGATGTTGTGTTCTTATTTCTGAAAATGTGTCAGGCAACAGAAAACCATGGATGGAGAAGAGAAGAGAGTGAGTGAGAAAAGCCAAGTTTTGAGGAAGGAATTAGAAGAGAGAGAGTTAGCAGTATTATTATTTTAACAGCAACATTGGTTTTCATGCAATCTGTTTTATTTGTAGGTTTGCGATTATTCCATCAATCATTCAAGGCATTATTCCCTCTTCTCCTCGATAAAAGATAAAAGCTAAAGCCCACCACCACTGTTTCCTCTGTCCATTCAACCAGACAGACACTCTTCTCTTTTCCCTTTTTCTCTCTCCACCACCTTATTCTTAACAAAACCAAATTATTCCATTCATAATCTTTAAACCTTCTTCTCACTTTCCCACTTATTTTGCACTTCCTACAATATTAATCACCACAACCTTTTCATAATCTACTTACCTTACCTTACCTTTACAAACACACAGTTTTTCATTTCATATAAAAAGCCAAAATTTCCCTCACTGACAAGAAAGGCACAAAACTCACACAATATCTATCTTTCAGACGTTGCTATAAGTGTACCAAACAAAGTATAAACCACCATATACAGATACATATCTGCATATCCACCCTTTTCTTTCTAGTTTCTATTACTATACCTCATCTTTCAAACCAGATCAAAAACTCCATTAACTCCTCCTATCTTAGCCTAGCCCTTTTCTACTATATATATATATATATATACAAACACACACACACACCCTTGTGAGTGTTGTTTTGAATATAGTTGAGAAGATATGAGAGGAGGTATTTGTAGTATACAGCTTCAGGCTCTTACACCTGAGGCTGCAACTGTTGTTAAGCAAGCTGTGAATCTTGCCACAAGAAGAGGTCATGCACAAGTCACTCCTCTTCATGTTGCTAGTGCCATGCTTGCAACTTCCACAGGTCTTCTCCGAAAGGCTTGTCTTCAGTGTCACTCTCATCCTCTTCAGTGCAAGGCTCTTGAGCTTTGTTTCAATGTTGCACTCAACCGTTTGCCAGCTTCCACTTCGAGCCCTCTTTTGGCTCCTCAATATTCCTCCCCTTCACTTTCCAATGCCTTGGTTGCAGCCTTCAAACGTGCGCAGGCTCACCAGCGCCGTGGATCTATCGAGAACCAGCAGCAGCATATCTTGGCCTTGAAGATTGAGGTGGAACAGCTCATAATTTCCATTCTCGACGACCCCAGTGTGAGTAGGGTCATGAGAGAAGCTGGTTTCTCAAGCACCCTTGTGAAAACCAGGGTTGAACAAGCTGTTTCAATGGATGTTTGTTCACAAAAGGCTCCTATCACAGAAAGCACTAAGCCTCATCAAGCTGTTCTTGGTGATGTGTCTCCATCTAGACCTTTTGTTGGGGGACAATTTTTCAAGCCTTTAGACCACCATGTTCACAATGATGATGTAACTAGTGTGTTGAGTGAGTTGGTGAGGAAAAGAAGAAACACAGTTATTGTTGGGGAGAGTGTGAGCATTGCTGAGGGAGTAGCTAGAGGGGTGATGGAGAGGTTTGAGGTAGGGAATGTTCCTGGTGAGTTGAGGTATGTGCAATTTGTGAGCCTTCCTCTTATGTGCTTCAGAAACATTAGCAAGGAGGAAGTTGAACACAAGGTTATGGAGGTTAGAAACCTGGTGAAGAGCTATGTGGGAAGAGGGGTTATTCTTTATTTGGGTGATCTGAAGTGGTTGTTTGAGTTCTGGACAAATTATTGTGAGCAAAAAACAAACTATTACTGTTCTGTGGAGCACATGGTGATGGAGATTAAAAAATTGGTAAGTGGTGGGGAGTCTAGTAGACTGTGGCTTATGGGGATTGCAACTTTTAAGACATACATGAAGTGTAAAATATGTCACCCATCCCTAGAAACTATTTGGGAGCTTCATCCCTTCACAATTCCTGTTGGAAGCCTCAGCCTGAGTTTGAATTTGGATAGGTAATTCTTTATTCTTCTATATTCATTTATTCTCTGGCTTAGACTTTTTTACTTGTTCTGTTGTAGTAACTTCTCTCATGTGTCTTTTTTTCAGTGGTTTTCAAGCTAAAGAAAGAAGCAAGGCATTTTCCAAGGATGCTGCTTTTGAAGATGTAGCAGAAAGAGTTCAAAGCAATCTAACTTGTTGCAGGGATTGCTCAATAAATTTTGAAAAAGAAGCTCAAAGCATAGTTAACAGTGTAAGCAAGAAAGTTTGCACTATCACTACCAGTAACTTGCCAACTTGGCTTCAAAACTGTAAGGAAGAGAAAAGTGACACATTGGAAGTTCAGGTTTGTATCATAGTTAATAACCACACATTATCATATATTTTTCAATTTTTTTATAACATGCTGACTTATTCTTCTTCTATCTGAAACAGGAAAATGCAAAGCTTAAAGATCTGTGCAAGAAATGGAATTCAGTGTGCAACTCAATACACAGACACCCTTCGGTTTTTGAGAAACCATTTTTTCTTGTTTCATCATCTCCTTCTTCTCCCACTTCTGTTTCTTCACTTGAAAGAAAGTCTAGCTTCCATCACAGCCACCTAAATTGGCCTATCATTTGTGAATCAGAAAAGTCGGCAAAAGAATGTGAGCTATACAGTGAAAGTGGCGATGATGGTTATGACAGCAGTTTCATAATGTTCATGCCAGATAGAGATGTTCCTAAACCAGATCTTTTGTCAAATCCTAACTCAAGCCCCAACTCAGCTTCTTCAAGTGAAGCAGTGGAGGGTTTGGAAAGCACTGAAATGTTCAAGGAACCTAATGATGAGAATCATAAGATTCTTTGTGATGCCTTGGAGAAAAAGGTTCCACAGCATAAAGAAGTTATTCCAGAGATTGCAAGTACGGTTCTTCACTGTAGATCAGGAATGAGAAAAAGAGAGAAGCTCTCGGTGAAGAGAGAGGACAATCAAGAAACATGGATGTTGTTTCTTGGTGTGAATTGTGAAGCGAAAGAGAGCATCTCAAGGGAGTTAGCTAAAGTTGTTTTTGGGTCTTACAGTAACTTTGTCACAATTGGCATGAGCAATTTCTCTTCCCCAGAGGATGATTCCAGTGATGAAAAGTCCAAAAGGAAGAGGCCAAGAGAAGAGTTGAAAAGCACTTATGTTCAAAGATTCGGAGAAGCAGTGAATGAGAACCCTCACAGGGTCTTCTTCTTGGAAGACTTGGATCAAGTTGATTACTTTTCTCAAAAGGGTCTAAAGCAAGCAATTCAAAGTGGAAGGATAACACTTCCTTGTGGTGAATCTGTTCCTCTCAAAGATGCCATTGTCATTTTCTGTTGTGAAAGCTTCTCTTCGCCAAAGTCAAGATCTCCAGTGAGAAAAACATCATCTGAAAACCAAAGGAAAGAGAACACGAATGATGAGAGTTTTTCTATCCTCTCTTTGGATCTCAATATTGCCATTGAAGATGACAGTGGAAATGTAGGTGGATACATTAGTATCCTAGAGTTAGTTGATAAACAAATTAATTTCGACATAGAATTGTGATAGGGAGGGGAAAAGGACAATGATGTTATGTTAAATTTGGTTGTTGTTTTTTTTTTGGATTGTTTTGGAGTTACACTTAGTGGGGTCAGGGAGAAAAGAAAAATATGAATGGAAAAGTTGATTAGATAGAGATATAATATAGCTTCTTAATCTCTGCATGTCTTAAGGTTGATTAATGCAGATGGTACATTCAGGAAGAAGAGAATGAGTCTATGTATATGTTAATTAATGTGCTCAAATCTTTTGCATGTAATTTGATTCCTGTTTCTAACTATAAATATATTTTAGTAATTGGTTTCCAATGTTGCTTGGTACAAGTGCATGTTCCATTCAATAATTTTCTCACATTAGTTATCTTAATTCTTACATCATATTTCAGATGTCTTATTTCTTTTATAGCGAGTGTTATGAAAAATTCAAGTGAAAAACTTAAATTTTCAACAATGAAAAAGCTCAAACTATTGTGACATAAATTAAAAACTATAATAATATATATTCTAACATTAATAAAAAGGGGAAAAAATGAAGCCAAAAGGAGAAAAGCACATGCATATTTTTAGATCACTTTTGGGATAACATTTTTATTTTTTGTGTGTTTTGTTTCAGAAAAAGAAGTAGAAAATTATCACAGGCCTTCTTCTGTTTCTGAAACAGGACTTTTGCAGCTATAGATATCCTTGGCATTCATACAATTCCTTTGTCAGAACAGTACTATTGCCTCCACTTTATTCTTACATGTCTATTATTAATGTTATAAACTTTTCTTACATTATATATTCTTACATCCGATGAGTTATGTTTGATACTTTATAGTAATTAAGAAATTGTGGTTTTATACACATATAAAGTATTTGACATTATTTTTATCTTAAAATTTTAAGATAATATATTTATGGGTCTTTTATCTTATATAGTATTTAATTTTATATATTATATCCAATATGAAAATTTTGACTCATACTTAAACTATTTTTAATAACATGCTACCTATTTAATTTAATATATAGAAAGGGAGTTATTTGAAACACAATGAGATATTTGATACAAACAATATTATTTAGGAAAATTCTAAATCTTAGATTCACAGTGTTAATTATGATGCAGTAAGATATCTTTTAAATTATTTTTGTTTAAGTCTTTGATTTACCGTGTCTATAAATGAGAAATTCTTTAAATTCACTGATAACAATTAAGTATGTTTTATCTGTTTTTCATAATAATTTGGAGAAACAAAATTAACAAATATGTAAAAATTCAAGTGTAAAAGACTAAATAATGGTAACAACTTTTGAAATACCTTTCAATTAACAAATCAAAATTATAATATGATAATAAGATAATATAAGAGATTTTTTTTTCTATGAAGAACTTTAGTTATCAATGCTTTTATGTTGATACAATTAATGAACTGATCAGAATAGTTTAGTTTGAGTTTTAAAAAAAATTGTATTTGACCTGATAAATAGTTCTTTTTTTATTCTGTTAATCTAACAAAATAGTATAATTTCTCGTGAATCAACAAAATACTGTTTAAATAAAGATGTTGATGGGAAAGAAAAGTTAGAGAGGTCTTGAAAAGGTTTATGGAAGAATTAATTCATTTCGTAAGCATTCTGCAAAGTTTTTTTTTTTTTTTTTTTTAAAATTTTTA